>Ga0208646_1000927_pt1 | contig 15998 bp, 19 predicted proteins | sample AntAceMetag02UK8_FD_184762 | JGI IMG/M metagenome (GOLD analysis project Ga0208646, IMG submission 184762) | Saline lake microbial communities from Ace Lake, Antarctica - Antarctic Ace Lake Metagenome 02UK8 (SPAdes) (version 2) | ecosystem: Environmental > Aquatic > Non-marine Saline and...
TCATAATCCGTGCCTTGATATTTATAAAGCAAATAATTAAGGAACTCCATATCGCTTTTTAGCTTAACGCGGGTCATCTTATCCCCTGTATATGTTCCAAATATCGCAAATTAGCGACACGTTGTTGCTTCATGTTTCTCGCAGGTACAAGTGCACGATTAATTGCGTCATACCGAGCGCCAATTGTTTGGGTAATTTTTTCTTCTTTCGTAACTTTGCGTTCTTGGTATTGCCTAGAGATAGGCGCAAACTCATCGGGTTGGTCGCCTATACTGAACTTTGCGTGTGGCCTTAACTTTGGCGATTTTTCCCAACCCGAAACGTAAATAATTCGATTTCTGCGTAACGTTGCAACGGTTGCGTTAATCGCCCTTACCAAAACGTTTGGTAAATGCTCTGCAATGTCTTGCCTAGTAACTGTTTTCTTAACCATCAACAGTTGCAAAATATTTTTTGCGGTTGAATTTTCTTTATCTAAGTAATCTTGTATCGTAGTCATGTCATTACCCTCGTTATCCATGCGTCTATATGTTCATGTGTCCACAGTACTGCGTGGCGTTGATTTAGTTCTTCAAGCTGTTGCAAAAACATTTTTTGTAACTCAGACAACTTACCTCCTTTAGTCTTTAGTTCCACAAACCACGTACCGCCGTTGGGCAAGCAAGCTATCCTATCTGCTACCCCACGTTGTGCTGGCGATTTAAACTTCCAAGTCTTACCGCCATGCATCTCTACTACCCAACAAAAATATTTCTCAATTTCGCTTTCGCTAATTTTTTTCATTATAACCTTGTTAAAAAGTTTTGCACAACATTTTTCTGCGGTATTGCCTAGCGTTTTCTGCGTTAAAAATTATGGTTACGTTTTCTGGGCTGTAAGGGCCTTCGTCATTGTCTCTTGCCATGCAATAGCCAGCGCCGCGCCCGCGTTCGCACCATTTGCCCGATGTTTGCCATTTAGCCCACCAGGTTGAAAAAGTAAAATTCCAACCAACCCCACGTCGGTCTGCGTTTTTTTGCTGCACTCTATATCTTTTAAATGGCGATGATGGAACTTCGCTAGTGCCGTACTTGTCGCGTATATCAATGTAATCTTCTACGCTTAACCCCCATGATTGAGCCGCCGCCTCAACCATGCTTCGTCGCGTTACCTTTGGTTTAGTAATCTTTTTAGGCTTATCGACGCCGCGCAACCAATAACCTACCGCTGCATGAGTCACGCCAAATTCTTGCGCGATTTCGCGAAGTGACCACCCTTGCAATCTTAATTCTTTCGCTTTTTCTCTTTTTTCTAGCTGTTCTATTAAAGTGCCTGCCATGTCAAATTCCTAATTTGTTGGTTAAAACAAATTTATCTTACATTAGTAAAAAAAAATTTTCAACCTATTGCACATAAATAATTTTTGACGTAATATTAAATCTCAAACAATAAACTGGAGTTTACTCAAATGTTAGATATTCAACTTAAACAAATCACCCAATGGTCGCAGATGCTAGACAAGTGGGACGTACCTTACAAGATCATGCTGCCAGATGGAAAGGAATTTGGTGCGCTTGAAGTTGTTACCAAGAAAAACCGCGCTCGCGCAGTAAGATCGTATCCTTTTGGGTCAGTAAAAAATCATTTTTTACCTTTTCTTAACAAATTACACCCCGGCGAAGTAACCGTTGTTCCAGCCGGTGAGTTTGATTTGGAAGTGTTGCGTGGTTCGCTTGCTAGTTGGGCGTGCAAAGAATGGGGCAACAAGTCCCACACCACCTACATCAACAGAAAAACCCAAACAGTAGAAATACTGCGTTTGTCATAAGGAACACAAAATGCTTCACTCATCAATTGTCGGCGGTTCAACCGCCTCCCGTGTCATCAACTGCCCAGGCTCTGTTGCGCTTGTGGCCAAGATGCCACCCAAGCCATCATCAACCTACGCTGACGAAGGCACACTCTTGCATGACGCTATCGCGCTAATCTTCGCCGGCAAAGAAACACAACAATCTGTTATTGGTATGAAGTACGAAGGTATCGAGCTTACCCAAGAATTGTTTGACGAAAAGTTAGCGCCTGCACTTGCTGCGCTTGAAGAAATTGACCCAAACAATGAAATGGAATTCTTGGTTGAAACGAAAGTATCGTTTGGCGACTTAATACCGGGCGCGTTTGGTTCTACTGATCTTATGGGGCGCTTGGGTGACCGTGCCATTGTCTTGGATTGGAAGTTTGGTTCAGGCGTTGCTGTAAGCGCTGAGAACAACTACCAAGGTATGTACTACGCAGCCGCTGCCATGCGAACGCTCGGCTGTGACTGGGTGTTTCGTGACGCTAAAGAAATCGAGATCATCATTGTGCAACCCCCAATGGTTAAACGTTGGGTGACAACGTTTGATCGCATTAAAGAATTCGAGCGCGAGTTAGTGTTAGCCGTTAAGAAGTCGGCTGATGTTGACGCACCGCTTAACATGGGTTCGCATTGCCGTTGGTGTGCAGCTAAACCTACCTGCCCACAGATGACTGGCGCTGTTGATCGTGTCGTTAAAAGTCAAATGCAAAACATTGACGCCGCTAATCTGTCGCGTTACCTTGAGCAAGCCGACTTGGTAGAACAATGGGTATCAGACGTTCGCGCATTAGCGTTTGACTTGTTAGAGAAAGATACGCCTGTGCCTGGTTACAAGTTGGTAGCCAAGCGCGGTGCACGTCAATGGGTAGATGAAAATAAAGTAGAGAGTGAATTAAAAAGTTTTATAGAATCTGATTTAATGTATACTAAAAAAATAATATCGCCTGCTCAAGCAGAAAAAATACTTAAGAAGGCGAAGCTAGAATTACCTGAAGGGCTTACAGTATCGGTGTCTTCGGGTAGTACCTTGGCGAGGGATTCTGATCCCAGGCCTGCAATCGTGAATATCGGTAAACAACTTACCGATGCGCTTATTAAACTTCAATAAAGGAAATTACAATGTCTAATATCGCAACTTTCTCTGGTGCCAACCTCCCTTCAGTTAAATCTTTATCAAGCGCTTTGCGTTCGATGGAAAAAGAAGTCGGTGGTGTTGGTAACGTTATCATCAAGATGGACAAGACAGGCCATTGGGTGTTCGGTGCAGATCAAACTGAAGTTGAGTCTGAAGCAACCTGGGCAGTCAATCCGTTCTCGTTCATCCACGGCTTCATTGCCTGGGGCGATGGTGAAGTGTTGGGCGAAAAGATGGCGTCAGTATCAGAGCCATTACCTGAAATGTCTGAAGCACCTCCTGCCGCGAAACGTGGCTGGGAAACACAAGTAGGCACAAGTCTTAAGTGCTTAACGGGTGAAGACAAAGGGCTTGAATCGCGTTTTGCAACAACCTCAGTTGGGGGTAAAAAAGCAGTACAAGAACTTGCCGTGGCAATTGCTACACAAGTCGACCTTGACCCTACTAAGCCTGTACCTGTGATTAAGTTAGGTAAGTCACATTACTTGCACAAATCTTATGGCCGTATCTATACGCCTGTATTTGAGATTTTAGATTGGGTATCAATGGATGGTGAAGCGCCTAAAGTTGAGTCAGTAGAAGCACAAATTGAAGCAGAAACTGAAGCATACGAAGAAGCGTCACAGCCAGCACGTCGTCGTCGCGCTGCCACAGCGTAACGTTTAGGGGGTGGTTAGGTAGACGTTCGAGGATGTTGCAAGCGCACAGTTTTTCTACCTTCCGGTGCGTATTCGTTAGCAACCAAATCGACACCCCCGCCTTTACGGTAAAACAAAAATGATTCTTTGGATTGACTTTGAAACCCGTAGCCGATGCGATTTACGCGCACACGGTGTTTACAACTACGCCCAAGACGCAAGCACTGATGTGTTGTGCATGAGCTATGCGTTTGACGATGGTGAGGTGCAAACGTGGCTACCCGACCAACCTTTCCCCGACGCAGTACGCAACCATACGGGATTGATCTACGCCCACAACGCCGCCTTTGAGCGGTTAATTTTTTGGTATGTGTTGCAGATTGATTTTAAGCTAGAGCAGTTCTACTGCACAGCTACCCAAGCTCGTGCCAACTGCGCGCCTGGTGGCTTAGAAGATGTTGGGCGATTTGCGAGCAGCAACATGAGAAAAGACCACAGAGGCGCTCAATTGATACGTCTGCTGTCGATACCTCAGAGTGATGGTACATTTAGGCATGACTCTGCACTCATGGCCGAGATGGTGGCTTATTGTGAGCAAGATGTCAAAGTCATGCGAGCCGTGTCAACTGCGATGCGCCCGTTATCAAAAATTGAGTTGGCTGACTATCACGTCAACGAACGAATTAACGACCGTGGTATTTTAATTGACACAGCACTTTGCAAGGCCGCGGTCGAATACGCAAGCGATGAGCTAGGCGAAATTCAATCATTAGTTGACGAGCTAACCGAAGGCGCTGTTAAGTCGGTTAGAAGCCCTACCATGCGTGACTGGGTATTTGAGCGTGTGGGCGAGCAGGGTAAGAAGCTCATGACAACATACAAAGATGACGTTAAAAAGTACAGTATTGATAAAACCGTTCGAGCCAACTTATTAGTGTTAGCTGAGGAAAACAATGAAGAAATACCATCCATCGTTGCAGACGTTATACAATGCGCCGATGATCTATGGGCGTCGTCGGTTGCGAAGTTCAGCCGCTTGGCGGGCCTTGCCGATCACGAAGATCATAGAGTTAGAGGCGCGTTTGTATTCGCTGGAGGCGCAGCTACGGGACGCGCATCAAGCTATGGCGCGCAAGTACACAACTTTACTCGTAAGTGCGCCACCGACCCTGATGCAGTAAGGCAAGCTATGGTTCGTGGTCACGCGATTGTGCCTAAGTTCGGGCGCCGTGTGACTGATGTACTCAAGGGTATGCTTCGCCCAGCTATGATCCTAAAGGCAGGCCATGTGTTTGTAGTAGCCGACTGGTCTGCTATTGAAGGGCGTGTACACCCGTGGTTAGCTAACACCCGTGACGGTGAAGTTAAACTTGATGTTTTCCGTAGTGGTCTTGACCCCTACAAAGTTAACGCGAGCGCTACCTTTCATGTTGCATACGATGATGTGACAGGCGAACAGCGTCAAGTCGGCAAGGTGCAAGAATTAGCACTTGGCTTTCTAGGCGGTGCGGGTGCCTTTGAGATGTTCGGTCGAGTGTACGGTGTGCGAATGTCGGAGGCCGAGATTAAGCGCGCTGTCAACGGCTGGCGTCGTGCTAATCCGTGGGCGATGGAACACGGGCAAAAGCTAGAGAACGCGTATACAAAAGCTGTACGTAACCCCAGTATCGAATTTAGTGCAGGTCGTGTAACATACATGTTCGACGGTCTGCACTTATGGTACGCGCTCCCCTCTGGGCGTGTACTTTGCTACCCTTACGCTAAATTGGAACCTGATGGACTCTCGTACGCAAAAGCCGCTTGGAAACCCGCAGCCGATGCGACCGAATGGCCTCGCGCAAGATTGTGGCGCGGTTTGGCTTGCGAGAACATCACCCAAGCCTCAGCCAATGACATACTACGGTATGCCCTACGTGAATTGGATGCACGACAATTGGATGCAGTCCTACATGTGCATGACGAAATTGTGGTTGAGTGCCCTAAACAAGACGCTGACGATGTACAAGCTACCATGAGCGAGATCATGTGTACTGCGCCCGACTGGGCGACTGGCTTACCATTAGCCATAGATATTAAAGTAATGGAAAGATACGGTAAATAAATAAAAAACCCATACAGTTGAGGGAACTGTACGGGCAACGTTCACACTTGGAGACATAACTTAATGAACACCTCAATTATACCTAATCAGCGAGATTTTGTAGATTTTTTGTTAAATTTAGCGCCTGAAGGTGAAACTTTGTTGGTTGTTCGGCAAAAACCACAGCTAAAAGACCGTGAAATACAGCTTCACGCTGATGGTGCAGTCAAATGCACATGGCCAGCTTTCTTACCGACAGCTAAACTGCAACCTGATTGGGCAGTCTACGCTAACACGGCTTCATTTATCATTGATCGTTTTACCGAGGGCAAACCTTCAGCCGCGAGTGCCAACTGCGAGTACGTGTTGTGCATGGTACTTGATGATGTGGGCGACCCTGACAAGGCGCCCAACTTGCCCCCCTTAGCGCCTACTTGGAAAATGGAAACGTCGGCTGGTTCATACCAATGGGGTTACGTCTTTAGCGATCAGCCAACTAAGGCCAAGTTTAGCGCTGCCATTCGTGCAATTGCCGATGCGGGCTATACCGACCCTGGTGCTTGTAACCCAGTACGTAATTTTAGACTGCCAGGGTCGGTTAACTTAAAGCCGAACAAAGACCGTTTTGCTTCGCAAATGATCGAGTTTGACGCCAGTTTAGAGTATTCACTCGATGACATTTGCACAGCGTTTAACGTCACCCCAGCCCAAGATACAACAAGCGAGTACAAGCCCATTCGTGTGGCCGATGATAACGGTGATGATATTGTCGAGTGGCTATCTACAAACGGTATGGTCTTATCTAAGCCTAATTCGCAGGGCTGGATGGGTATCACTTGCCCAAACAGCGCCGAGCATACCGATGGCAACCCAGAGGGGCGCTATAACCCCGCAACGCGTGGCTTTTGTTGCTTGCATTCGCATTGCGTAGATTTTGACAGCTCAATTTTTTTGCAATGGGTAGCTGACCAAGGCGGGCCTAAACATGAACAGGGTTTGCGTGATGAGTTACTCGCACAAATACATAGCAACACCCTATCTAAATTAACCCCGAACGCGTCTTACCCTGACTCAGCAGCGCAAGTTGTGGCTGAAGTCGAACGTCGGGAAGCTGGGCGAATCGAGAAGGCTGACTGGTATACAAGGTTTGCGTACATTCAAAATGATGATGCTTACTTTGATCTAGAAACGCGGGGTGAAATCAGCCGTGGTACGTTTAACGCTTTATTCCGTCATATCCGTTGCGTGTCGATTCACAATGGCCGCAAGATTGAAGCATCAACCTGTTTTGATGAAAACAGACAAAAATATGGCGCACCGGCTATTAGTTCAGTTACCTATGCAGCAGGCGAGTCAATTCTATGCACCCGTGATGGTGAAGTGTACGGCAACCGATGGCGTGACGCGCGCCCCGTCATACCGTCGGGCACCCGTACAACCGATATAGGGGTATGGCTTGCCCATTGCCAGCGCTTAGTGCCTGAGCCAGTCGAGCTTGAACATATATTTAATGTCATGGCCTGCAAATTGCAACGCCCGAACGTTAAGATTAACCATGCTGTACTGCATGGTGGTACCCAAGGTTGTGGTAAAGACACCATGTACGCGCCATTTATATGGGCAGTGTGTGGTGAGTTCGGGCGCAATAAGGGTTTGCTTGACGGTGATTCACTTAGTGGCCAATGGGGCTACCAGTTAGAGTCTGAAATACTTATACTTAACGAGTTGCGTGAACCTGATGCCCGTGATAGACGTGCTATGGCTAACCGCTTGAAGCCCATTATTGCTGCACCCCCTGATATGTTACCCATCAACAGAAAAGGCTTGCACCCGTACATGATGCTTAATAGGCTCATGGTTCTAGCGTTTTCAAACGATCCCGTGCCTATTGTTTTAGATTCAAGTGATAGGCGCTGGTTTGCCGTGTGGTCTAACGTGCCTAGATTAGACACTGAACGCGCGACAGCCCTATGGTCTTACTACCATTCGGGCGGGTTTGAAGCAATCGCGCAATGGTTATATGAACGTGACATTAGCGCGTTTAACCCAAGTGCTACACCCCTTATGACCGAATACAAACACACCATGATCAGTAACGGCTTGAGCTCTACTGAAGAGTATTTGATTGACCTGATAACCCGTGAAGCGGGCGAGTTTAGCAAGGGTGTAATTGGCGCACCGTTTCATGCCCTTAGGGATAAATTACTAGCCGGCGCGCCTATAGGGGTTAAGATACCCCAGGGGGCTTTACTTCACGCGTTAACCGAAGCGGGCTGGCATAACTTAGGCCGTGTTTCATCACGTAGACACCCCTCTAAAAAACAGGTCTTTATTAGTCCTAATATGAGATCTAAAAATTACAGCTACAGCGATTTGCGCGACATGATCGAGATAGATTACAGCCCTAGTAAAGTAGTAGCAATTAGGTAAAAAAAAACCCGCTGTATGCGGGTTTTTTTATGAGGTTAAGGGTAGCGTGTCAGTAATCGAAAAACACGCATAGAGCGATCACGGCTAAAGTTATGATTACAACAATCATCTGATTGTAGCCATAACACGTTGATGCCGTTCGTCATTAAATTCTATTAACGTGTCGATGATAAGCGAATGTATACGTAGGATCTCAATCTTAAGGTCAACCCCTCTGAAATAACTTTCGAACGGTTCCTTGGGTACCAAATCACCGATTAGATCACCGTGACTAATGCTTGACGGTATCATGTTTAAGATCTCGTTATACGTCATATCATCAGGGTATCTAGCGAAGACAATATCTAATGTTGCCCGCTCTGCGTGTGTCAAGTTGTTCATTCTGTAATCTCCATTATTCTAAAATCGCTCATGTTGTACCGCTCAATAAAACCGCTCTCGACGTCTTCGGTAAGTTCGTTATAATGATTATTTAGAGCTTTTAGGGCTTCATCATATGATGCGAACGTAACCGGCGCGTCGGTATCATCGCGCCAAGTGTTGACCCAGCCGTCGCATAGCGTGAAGTGTTCAATCTGATAGCGCATGATTTGCCCCTTGCACGACTGTTTTAAACGCCGTTACAGCGTTGGCTAATGTTTGCGCGTCTTTTTCCCATTGCTCTATCATAAAACCACTGGCATTATCTTGGATAAAATAGTTGGCTAAGGTTAGGCCGCTCTCAATGGCCTGTAATTGTGCTTTAGTAATTAAATAGCTTTTCATGTCATTACGCCTTTAAATGTTTAATTTCAGTTGAATAACCATGTTTATTTGTTACAAAGACCTGAACAGTATTCCCGCCCATGTCTTTGGCATTGTTTAACATATTGTTCCAATCAACAAAATTCAAAGCTATTGCAAACTTGTTTAGAGCTTGTTTGATGTTCCGCGCCGCAATATGATCGAGTGCGACCCCTTGCGCTTCAAAGTGATAGGTTTTCATGATGTTTTACCTTTTAAAATTTCGTTTAAATAACTAATAACTTTTTCGGCCTGAAATTCGTTCGCGTCTGGATCCTCTAGCAGCGCTAACGCGCGCTCACACCCAAGCCTATAGGCGCCATACTCTGCTAGTATTTTCAACATATCATCACTCATTTTATGTTCTCCAAATTGTTAATCGTTTCTATAAAAACGTCATCATAGCCATCTAATATGTATTGATCGGCCAATTTTTGCGCCTGTTCTATATTTAAATGGCTGTCGTTTACTTCAACGCCGCCAACCCATACAGTAAAATTTTCGTTCATGTTGCAGCCCCCACTGATAAACCCGTGATTCGGTAAAATTTTCCTGATTTGTTCATAACGTCAATTGTGCCGTATTCGTAAACACGAATAACTTTAAACAATTCACGATTAGAACCATATAGTATGTAATCGCCCTCTTTCATTTTAATTTCCTTTAAATGGCCGGCGCTACACTGAGCGCCGGCCTGAATGGTTTAAGCCAAGCGGGTTAAAAACTTAGCAGGGGCGCTAGTTGGTGTCCAGTTAATTTTGCTCTCTGTTCTAATTGGCATTGCTACACCTATAAATAAGTCATCAATATTTAAACTGATCAGCGCAGCGTTGTCACCGTTAAACCCGATTTGAGGCATACACGCGCCATTGCCTATGTCTTTACGCGCCTTCATAAATTTAGTGATCAGGTCTGGGTTAAATTGAGCGGCTTCACCTGATAATGTTTTCGGTATGATTCGCATGTAATCAGGGAAGGTCTCAAGGCCCGCAGTTTTAAAATTGATCGACATTCCCCCGTAGACGCTGATCACGCCCCCAATTAGCTTAGGCTCATCACCGTCTTTCACCGGCGGGGCATATTCGGGTATTAGTGTGCACTCATCAGCGCCCCTCACGGCCTTGAGGGTCTTAATGATGTCGGTAGGAACAGACAGCGCTATAGACTGGGTATTAAGTGTATTTTGCTCTAATCGCTCATAGACGCCTGCTACGTGCCCATCAGTCGCAAGTAGGCGTGTAGCGGTTGCCGTAGCTTCGATTCGCACCACGTTTATGTACGCTCTAATATCTCTGTCACCGGCTAAGTGCGCGACACCTTTAAGGGCTGAAAACGCGAAATTGATTTTTTGAATTGGGTTTGTCATTTTAGATTACCTTTAATTTTAGTTTATTAAGTAGGCCAGCTGGCCACGGGTTTACAGCGATAAAACAAATACAGCGAAAATATACAGGCCGGCCACGCCTGCGACAGCGCCTGCGATTAGGCTTAACGCGCTCGGGGTTTGCGCGCGGTTTAGGTCTTTAAACGTTTGATCATATTTTGACATTATGTTTTCCTAAGACTTAGTGAGTATTTGACAAGGTAACTGCTAACTAGATACCAGTGTAATGTATTTTATAGCACTTGTCAAACAATTTATTGCAATTATTGTGTTGTCATTTTGTAGTCATTTATTTTGGCAAAATGACTACACGTAGAAGCAACAACCGCGGGGCTTTGCGGGCTTTGTAGTCATGTAGTCATTATTTTAGTTATATATTTGATTTTAATATTACTACTGTATAGGTATACAGTAGTTTATTAGTGGGGCACGCAAACCACGTCGCACAGCCGTGAATTTTTGCAAAAAACCTCAAAAAATGACTACAAAATGAAAAACAGGCTTAAGAGCCACTGTTTATGCGACTTTTCGCGTAGTCATTTTTAAATCTAAAATGACAACAAAATGACCTACATTTTGAGACCCGCGTAAACAGGGGCTCTTAAGCCTACTTCAATTAAGCAAAATGACAACATAAATGACTACACAATAGAATTTCATATAATGTTATTAGCTAAAAGCCATACGGCAAATACTCACTAAGTCTTAGGAATACTCACTAAGTCTTAGGAACATAAATACTAAGACTTAGTGAGTATTGGCACTAAGACTTAGTGAGTACTGTACATTCATACAGCACTAAGACTTAGTGAGTACTGGCACTAAGACTTAGTGAGTACTGTATGTTTATACAGCACTAAGTTTTGCTTAGAGCTATGCTGCTTGGAATTGTGCAGCGCAATATTTATACCCCCCCCCAGGGCCTGGGTGGTGGTGGGTGTGTGCCAGCACCGTTCGCAAACAATTTTTATTTTTTTATAAAACGGCTAACAGCAAAAACTTTTTATTTTTTTTATAAAACGGCTAACAGCAAACAAGCTACCAACTAAAAATAAAATGACAACATGACAACATAACCTACACAAGGTAGAATTAGCGCATGATGCAATCATTCTTATTTGAGCCACGAAAAGTCCAAGCGACTGAGGCGCGCTTAAAAGCTATATTTGAAGCAGCGCGATTAGGTTTGCGTGGGGACACGTTAGCGTTAGCTGCGGGCATGATGCCGTCTGAGTACAGGCAATTGTGCCAAATGGATCCTGTAGCTGAGATGGCAGAAGCGCAAGGACGCGCATACAGCGAGATGCAAGCGGCAACGATTGTAGATAAAGCCATTGCCGAAGGTGACGCTAAGATGGCGCTTGATAAATTAAAACACCGCCACGACTGGCAAGCCGCGCAACGCGTGCAGATTGACGTCACTCAACAGATCAGTATTGTTGACGCAATGGCGTTGGCAGACAAATGCGTTGCGCAGGGGTTGGAGTACAACGACCCCGTGCAAGACGCCCCCTTTAAAATGATAGCTAAAGAAGACACACGTGCAAGAGATTAGATACTCAGCCCAAGAAGAAATGGCGCTAATGAGTAGGCTATGGTCGCCTGCTATAAAAAACGACCCGTTAGCGTTTGTGCTGTTCACGTTTCCGTGGGGGCAAAAGGGCACACCGCTTGAGCACTTTACAGGCCCACGCAAATGGCAACGAGAAGTGCTACGCGATATAGCCCAACATATTAAAGAGAACAACGGCAAGATTGACTTTAACACCTTGCGCTTGGCGGTAGCCAGTGGGCGGGGTATTGGCAAGTCGGCATTGGTAAGCTGGATAGTGCTGTGGTTTATGTCTACTCGCGTTGGTGGCACGGGTATCGTGTCGGCTAACTCAGAAAGTCAGTTGCGAAGTGTGACGTGGGCTGAAATTACTAAATGGCTGTCGATGTCTATAAACAGCTATTGGTGGGAGATTAGCGCAACAAGAGTGGCCCCCGCTAAATGGTTGGCTGAATTAGTTGAGCGCGACTTAAAGAAAGGCACGCGCTACTGGTCGCTAGAAGGCAGATTGTGGTCAGCAGAGAACCCCGATGCGTTTGCAGGTGTGCATAACTATGATGGCGTGATGTTGGTCTTTGACGAAGCATCAGGTATAGATGACTCTATCTGGGGTGTATCAAGCGGGTTCTTTACGGAGAACACACCGAATCGTTTTTGGTTGGCGTTCTCTAACCCCAGGCGTAACAGCGGGTACTTTTACGAATGCTTTAACGCCAAGCGTGACTTTTGGGTGACTAAGCAGATTGACGCAAGAACGGTTGAGGGTACGGATAAGAACGTGTATGAGCAGATTATTGCTGAGTATGGGGCTGATTCGTACCAAGCGCACGTAGAGGTCTTTGGCTCATTCCCAAGCGAAGGCGATGATCAGTTCATACCTAGCCTAGTGGTGGATGAAGCGATGGAGCGCCCCCTGTATAAAGATTTATCAGCCCCGATTGTGATTGGTGTTGACCCTGCACGGTTTGGTGCAGACGCAACCGTTATTGCGGTTAGGCGTGGCCGCGACATTATTGACATCCGTAAGTTCAGGGGTGACGATACGATGACAGTGGTTGGCCACGTCATTGAAGCCATAGAAGAATACAAGCCTGCGTTGGTTGTGATTGACGAAGGTGGGGTAGGCGGTGGGATCGTAGACAGGCTCAAAGAGCAACGCTATAAGATTCGCGGGGTTAACTTTGGCAGTAAGAGTAAGACACCACTCATGTACGGCAACTTGCGAGCCGAGATGTGGGGCAAGATGAAGGACTGGCTAAAGACGGCAAGCATACCGCAAGAGCGGGTGCTCAAGACAGATTTAATTAGCCCTATGATGAAACCTGATTCTAAGGGTACAATCTTTTTAGAGTCAAAAAAAGACATGAAAGCGCGTGGCTTAGCCTCGCCTGATGCAGCCGATGCGATATGCGTGACATTTGCTTTTCCTGTGGCGCATCGTGAGTATAATGAAGCAGCACACAGAACACGACCTAACTTTCAAAACAGCAACAGCGTTGCAACTGGATGGATGGCATTTTAAATGACTAAGAAACCTGGGCTTTACGCAAATATTAACGCCAAGCAAGAGCGCATCAAAGCAGGAAGCGGCGAAAAAATGAACAAAGTGGGCAGTAAGAACGCGCCCACAGCTAAAGACTTTAAAGATTCGGCTAAAACGGCTAAGAAAAAATGATTCGACCCTTGCATAACCACGTCTTAGTCAAAGAAAACGCGCCAATCCCCCACCCGTTCTTGGTGTTGCCTTTAGAAGACACTTTAACGGGTACGGTTGTGGCTACTGGGCCAGGTAAAAGGCTACCAAACGGTAAATTACGGCCTATATTGGTGTCAGTAGGTGACAAAGTCAGGTTTAGCGGTACAATCGACGCAATGATTGATGGTTTTGCATTAATGCAAGATAAAGACATTATTGGACTAGTCGATGAGCAATGAGAGCGACAATAAAGACCTTCTAGCCACAATGCGTAGCCGACTCACGTTGGCTATTTCTGCTTATGGCAGTTCACGTAACGATGAGCTAGATGATTTGCGCTTTATGGCGGGTAGCCCAGATAATCAATGGCAATGGCCTTCTGATGTATTATCCACACGTGGCTCGGTGCAAGGGCAGACTATTGGCGCACGGCCTTGTTTAACCATTAACAAGTTGCCACAACACGTCAACCAAATTACAAACGACCAACGTCAGAATCGCCCGTCAGGTAAGGTAATTCCTGCCAATGATGAAGCCGATGTTGAGATGGCGGACATATTTGACGGCATAGTGCGTCACATTGAGTATATGTCAGACGCTGATGTGGCGTATGACACAGCGTGTCAGAATCAAGTTACTTATGGCGAAGGGTACATCCGCATATTGACTGAGTACTGTGACGAAAATTCGTTTGACCAAGATTTAAGGATTGGGCGCATACGCAATAGCTTTAGCGTTTACATGGATCCTATGATACAAGACCCTTGCGGGGCGGATGCGCAATGGTGTTTTATTACAGAAGACCTATCTAGGGCAGAGTACGAACGGGCTTACCCCGATGCCATGCCTGTGTCGTCTATTCAGCAACAAGGCGTGGGCGATCAAGCGGTTAGCCAATGGTTAGCCGATAACACGGTTAGAATTGCCGAATACTTTTACCATAAGTACGAAAAAGCAGTTTTAAACCTTTATGCTGGTGAAATCACCGCATTTAAAGGCTCAAAAGAAGATAAGCAACTGGCTCAGATGGGCTACACGCCTATTCGCAAGCGTGACGTAGATCGTAAGAAAGTCATGTGGATTAAAACCAATGGCTATGAAATACTTCAAGAACAAGAGTGGGCAGGCAAGTGGATTCCTGTTGTCCGCGTTATCGGTAATGAGTTTGAAGTAGACGGACAGATTTACGTATCAGGTATTGTGCGTAACGCTAAAGATGCACAGCGTATGTACAACTACTGGGTCAGTCAAGAAGCTGAGATGCTGGCGTTAGCGCCTAAAGCACCATTTATTGGCTACGGTGGGCAGTTTGAAGGGTACGAGCATCAATGGAAAACAGCTAACACGACCAATTGGCCGTATTTAGAAGTTAACCCCGATGTGACCGATGGTGCAGGTGGCGTATTGCCCTTACCACAACGTGCCCCGCCCCCATTGCCGCAAACGGGCTTAATTCAAGCCAAGATGGGCGCTAGTGACGATATTAAATCGACTACAGGGCAATATGACTCAAGCCTTGGGCAAACGTCTAATGAGCGTTCTGGTCGGGCTATTTTGGCTCGCGAACGTCAAGGTGATGTAGGCACGTACCATTACGTTGACAACTTGGCTCGCGCTATCCGTTACGTGACCCGTCAATTGGTTGACATTATCCCCAAGATTTACGACACCCGCCGTATTGCTCGCATCATTGGCGTGGATGGTGAAACTGACATGGCTAAGATTGACCCCATGCAGGCAGAACCCGTCAAAAAGATTGTTGATGAAAACGGCATAGTCATTGAGAAAATATACAACCCAAGCGTGGGTAAGTATGACGTGGTTGTGACTACTGGCCCAAGCTACATGACTAAGCGTCAAGAAGCTATGGAAGGCATGGCTCAGATTCTGCAAGGCAACCCGAACCTTTGGGCAGTGGCTGGCGACTTGTTTGTTAAAAACATGGATTGGCCAGGTGCTGAAGAAATGGCAGAACGTTTACGCAAAACCATTGACCCTAAAGTATTGGCTGACCAAGACGAAGACCCAGCATTGCAAGCTGCTCAACAACAGATGCAAGCGATGGGGCAAGAAATGGATCAGATGCACCAGATGTTGCAAAATGTTAGCCAATCAATGGAAGCTCAAAAGCTCAAGATTGACGAATACAATGCGGAAACTAAGCGTATCTCTGCTGTGGCTTCAGGCATGAACCCCGAGCAAGTGCAAGAGGTTGTCATGCAAACGTTACGCGATGTGATGACCGCAGGTGATATGGTATCCGCACAACAAGCCCCTGAAATGCCTATAATGCCCGGGCAAATGCAAGAAATGCAACAAATGCAAGAAATGCAACCGATGCCTGAGCAAATGCCACAACAAGGACAAATGTTATGAAGTGTTCGGATTTCATAGGTACGTTGTTTTTGGCTCGCGATGTCACGCATAGCGTTCATTTGAACACCCGCAGTTATTCTAAACATAAAA
>Ga0208646_1000932_pt1 | contig 15961 bp, 9 predicted proteins | sample AntAceMetag02UK8_FD_184762 | JGI IMG/M metagenome (GOLD analysis project Ga0208646, IMG submission 184762) | Saline lake microbial communities from Ace Lake, Antarctica - Antarctic Ace Lake Metagenome 02UK8 (SPAdes) (version 2) | ecosystem: Environmental > Aquatic > Non-marine Saline and Alkaline...
ACCAGTATGGAGGCTCCATACGTTTGTTTGACCTGAACGGTAGAACCGTCATCCAAGGCAAACGAAGATATGCCTATTTCTGCAAGCATCGCAGGCATGTCTTCATCCGTGAACTTCAAAAGCTCTTTCTTCAAACTCTTGGCTAATTGCTCAAGGTTTTCAATCTGTGCTTCATGGTCACGGATTCTTCTGGCCAACTCCGCCACCGTTTGGAGGCCTTGTTGATCTATCTTTTCGACAGAAGAGGCGATAGTGTCCTCAAAATCTTCTTCCATCATTTTTAGTACGTCGTCACTCATTCCGAGTCTCCTTCGTGGTTAAAGGCACCTATCGGGCCTTGACAATTACAGATAATATCTTATACTCTGCACTTGTCAAGCAGTTTTTAAGGAAAATAAAATGCGTGGATTTGATTACAAGACCAACCCGTATGACCACCAAAGAAAAGCGTTAGAAGCTTCGTGGGCCGAGGAGTATTATGCACTGTTTATGGAGATGGGAACAGGTAAAACCAAAGTTGCTATTGATACCATGGCGGTTCTTTACGAGGCTGGCAAGATCAATGCGGCTTTAGTCGTTGCGCCCAAAGGGGTTTATGACAACTGGGTCCAGAACGAAATCCCCGCGCATTTACCGGACCGGATCGAACGAACCTTGCTGCGTTGGACCCCCGCTAAGACAAAACGTATGGAAATAAACTTGAAAGACTTTATTGTCGGGGACCTTAACGGCATTAAAATATTTGTCATAAACATAGAGGCGTTCTCTACGTCTCGGGGTACAGATGCGGCAACGGCCTTCCTGTACCAAAATCCCAACAATATTGTGATAGTGGACGAAAGCACCACCATCAAAAACCGCAAAGCCGCGCGGACAAAAAACATTGTTAAGTTGCAAGAGTATTCAAAGTACCGCCGCATCCTGACAGGCTCCCCTATTACTAAGAGCCCCATGGATTTGTTCAGCCAATGCGATTTTCTTAAGAACAAGGCGCTGGGGTTTAACAGCTACTTTGCTTTTCAAGCGAGATACGCAAATATCCAGCAACGGACCATGGGGCACCGCAGTTTTCAACAGATCGTAGGATACCGCCGGTTAGACGAACTTTCGGAAAAGTTAGACACTTTTAGCGACAGGGTTTTGAAACAGGATTGCTTAGACCTACCCGAAAAGGTTTATGTCCGTCGGAACATAGAGTTTACTCCCGAACAAAAGAAACTTTATACGCAGATGAAGAAGCTGGCGTTAGCAAAGCTTGAAAGCGGGGAGCTTGCCACAACGGCCAGTGTCCTGACGCAGATCATGCGCCTGCAACAGATATGCTGCGGGTTTCTAAAACCCGACGATGGCGAAATAGAAACCATTCCAAGCAACCGTTTAAAAGAATTGTTGGAACTTTCTGACGAGGTTCAGGGCAAAGCTATAATCTGGGCCACTTACACGCACGACATCTTGCGTATTGAGGAAGAGTTAAAGCTCCGGTTTGGACCGGACTCGGTAGCCACTTACTACGGCGGTACGCCACAAGATCAACGCCAAGAGATCGTCACACGGTTTCAGGACAAGGCTGACCCCCTGCGGTTCTTTGTTGGTCAACCGCGAACCGGTGGTTACGGCATTACCTTGACGGCTGCCAACACCGTGATTTACTTTTCTAATAGTTACGATCTGGAGATTAGGTTGCAATCCGAGGACCGCGCACACCGGATCGGGCAGACCAATAAGGTAACTTATATTGACATGGTTTCTCCCGACACTATCGACGAAAAGATATTGCAGGCGCTACGCAGTAAAATCGACATTGCGGGGCAAGTTTTAGGTGAAGACGCAAAGGACTGGTTAAAATAATGACTAAACAAGAACAGATATTAACAACCCTTGAAAACAGGCTGTCCGGTCTTCTTGCGGAGACTGAAAACCGCAACCGGCTAGGCCTCAAGCAAAAGCTTGAGGAAATCCGTAGTCTGCTAGAAATGCTGAAGGCTAGTTTATAGCCTGAAGTTACCCTGTGGGTCGGGTCCGCGGAGCGGGGGTGGTCCAGAAACTTCCCCGCCGCTTGCAAACGCGCTAGGCATCGGTTGCTCGTAGTCATACGCGGCGTATTGTTTAAACATTTGACCAATCCCTGTTTCTTGCGGCGGTTCTGGTCTAGCTTGGGGACGAATAAGAGGGGCAGCGGTTGCTTGCGCAACTTCGGGCTCTTGGTTCATCATCAAATATTCACTGACCTGTTGCGGCGTAGGGGTATAACCCGGTTGCCCAATTCCTTCTGGACGCGCTCGTGGTTTTGGGGCCGGGTCTTCACCTTCGGCCATTTGAAAGAATCCGTCCATAGCAGGCATTATTTCGCCTTCGGCGGCACCGTGGATTATAGAAACGTACTTTCGGGTTTCGTCAAAGGGCGGAACTCCGCCATACTTCCTTACATTTCCCGGGCCTGCATTATATGCGGCAAGGGCCAAGGGCACCGTACCAAAGTCCTGTAGCTGTTGCTTGAGGTATTTAATACCGCCAATCACGTTTTGTTTTGGATCGTTAGGGTCCACACCTAGTTCTTTAGCCGTCCCGGGCATTAGCTGCATTAAGCCTATTGCGCCTTTTTCACTAACGGGTCCCTGACGGCCTTTGTTTTCTTGGTATATGACGCGCAAAACTAGCTCGGGATCAACGTTTTGTTCGAGGGCTAATTCCATGGGATCAAACCCGTAGTCTTCCATTATTTTCGTTCTTACCGCGGTAAGTTGTTCCGGGGTAGCCGGGCCTTGTACCGCGCCGCCCTCCGCAAAGAGTTGGGCAGAAATCTCACCGCCCATCAAATTCGCTAGATTATTGCCGCCGCCACCGTCTTCGCCCATGGCGGCGGTAGTAGCTAAGAAACCCCCGCCGAAATCGTTAAAACCTCCGCCACCGTCTTCGCCCATGGCCATAGTGCTTGCCGAAAGGCCAGAAAAGCCGCCGCTGCCGTCTTCGCCTATTGCACGGGTCATACCGCCCCACGGGTCATAGAGTTACCCTGACTCGGTTCAAATTGCTTCATGCTGTCGAGGTGCATTTGTCCGCCGCCAAAACCAAAGCTTTCTTCCGCCCCAAAATGAGCGCGTTCAGCTTCGTCCACCATGCCAACAAAGTGGCCCACATCGTCATCGATGCTGTTTTGGACGTTCTCCATAGCTTTCTGACCGTAAGTGCCCATCAAGTAATCTTGGTAGTTTTTGAGAGGAGAGCCGCGCAAGTCGGCCATTTGGCTGCCGAACTGGTTTGGCATCGGGCCGCCGGACTGTCGTTGGCTGAAAGCCTGCTCTTGAAAAAGACCGCCAATACCGCTCATATCGGGTTGTTTAGCCACAGACATGGCTGGTTGCAAACTGGCGGCATACGGGGAAGCTATTGCACCACCCTGCGCGTAATTTTGTACCATACCACCATCTCCAAATCCCATGGCCGTGGAGCTTAGTCCTGCATTCCCGGCTAAATTAATATCTCCAGCTTGGAACCCGGCAGAGCCTGCCCCGTCCCGAACCAACTGCTCTCCAGCACCACTTCCAAAAGCGCCCGACGTGTTTCCAATAACAGCTTGTGCTGTAGCACTGGCCGCCCCACGACGTTGTGCGCGGGCTTGGGACTCTTCAATAAAAACGTCTACGTCCTTGCCAGAAAAACCGGGGTCGTCAGGTGCGACAGGAGCCGACCCGCCTTCAAAAACAGGTGCGGTACTCGTAAAGTTTCCCGGAGACGTTACCGTACCAGACCAACTCTCATACGGTGTTGTTCTGTCCGTAGCATTCCATTTTTCAATAGCCGCGTTGTACGTTTCGCGGTCCTTTTGCCATTGAGCAAGGTTCGCGTTCCACGGTTCGATCTGGTTGGTGTTAAAGTCATCCACCAGCTTTTGGTATTCACCCGCTTGTGTCTTATAATCACCCAGAGCGGTGTTGTAGATACCGATCCGGTTATCATAATCCTCCATGATCTTTTTGTCAGTGTCGTAGAAACGATATTCAGGAGACGCATAATTTACAATTGACATGTTAAGCCCCTAAACTTCCAATACCACTTTTCATTAACTGCGTTGTTGAGTCATTCGGAAACAATGCAGCGTACCTATTCCGGTCAACAGGCCCTGTTAGCGAACCTTGTTTATTGGTACGAGAGGGTTGTGGCGTTTGGTCCGGGGTAGAAAAACGACTGGGGTTTGTTGGTACTGCCGGTTCCACTTTTGGCGGAGGGTTCTCAATTACTTGAGGCGCAGGACCTTTAACCCCAGTCGCAGCTTCACTTTCAACGTTTACGGGAGGATAAGCGTCGGAAGGAATTACTTGACCATCTGTATCGGTAAGTTCTTCGGTAATTACTTGCGTAGTTGTGCCGGGCACTCTACGTGCAAATTGAACAACATAAGACTGTTCAAAGGCCTCGGCTAATTGACGCGCAAGTAAACTTTTTTCTCGTTCACTGCGGCCCGTCTTTAACACTTGTTTAAGCAATTCTTCGTTTTCTAAGATAATGGCAACTCGACTAGATTGTAAGCTGGCGGGCAATTCTGCCATGTACTTTTCTGCAAGTTGTTGACCGAACCGTGCGCCGCGGCCCGCGACTACAAGATCACCCACATTAGACTCAAAACCCAGCAATTGTTTTAAGTTTGTTCCAACTGCCGAACCACCCATAGCGGCCACAAGTTTAACGCCTTCCCCAATGTCTTTGAAAAACTCGTCTGTTTGCCCGGGCTTGGCTTTCATAGTGAAAGCTTCAACTTCGGCCATTTTTTGCAAAAACTTGCGGGTGTCTCTTAATTGGGACTCCCCAATTAAGTCGTTGGACTTCATCCATTCCGAAATGGAGATGTCCCCGTTTGGGTGTTTTGCAAACAACCGGTTAAAAGCGGCGGACGGGCTAAATCTTTTACCGTTGCTAGCATTAAACATTGTTTCGTATATTGTAGTGCGCAACCCATCTTTAAGCTCTTGTTGCGTCCACGTTTGACCTTTGTTCGGGCTATTTCCCGCAATTACGGTAAAACCGTCTTCCCCAATGTTGTTTATCATCCTCATGTATTTATTCATGATAGCAAAAGGTCTGGTTTCGTTTTCCGAAAGAGCTTTGGAAATAGTTGTGGTCGGATTACTGGTCTTGTCCGGAAGCAATTCGTAAAGACCTAAACCCGCTTTTTCAGCCGCCATTGAGGCTTTTGTTTCAACTTGGGTTGTTTCCAAAAGATTTCTTGCGGTTTCAACGTTATCTAAATCTGTTTTTACTTGTGGAAACAGTTCTAGCAAACGTTCGTTATTAGCGTTGTTTCTCCAATTAGACAAACCCGTAGTGCTTAAAGACCCGTCTTCATTTAATGCGGCACTGCGTACTGTGCGCAAAAGAGTTTCTTTAGCACTATTTAGATTAACGGCATTATTCATAGCATCTGTTATGCGAGTGTTTAATCCCGGAACGTCTTTTATGGCGGCTTCGTTGCGGCCATACCATGCCCGCATGGCGTCCATGTCTAAAACACCGGATTGTGCGTCAACGCCTTTTTGAAAGTCTTCCAACAAATCTCTACCGGCCTGTCTAAATTCTTGAGCCGATCCCACAGACATCAAGTCTTTAGTAGTGTCTTGTAAGAGGTTTGTAAGAGATTGCGTAATCTGGAAGTTAGCGATCCCGTTTAATTGGGCCGCTTTAAAGAAAGCCGAATCACCTTTCATAAGCGTGTTTGCAAGCACTTCGACGGGCACTCTTGGAGCGCCGTTTTTCTTTGTTCCCAGAATGTCTCCGGCGTAAGTTCTTGTAAATACGTTGTTACCGGCATAAGAAAAACTTCTTGCCGTGTCGTATTGTTGGCTTATTCCGGCATCCAACCCATTTAAGTCGGCTAGTAAAGAATCCGCCATTTCATACGCCCACCTAGCTTCATCGGCGTAGTTGTTAGCGGACAATCTTTTCCCCATTTGCAAAGCACGGCCTCTATTTCGTACCAAAGCATAAGCGTTTAAGCCGACTTGTTCCGCCCCGGTTTCCGACTGAAATTCTTGGGCTTGCCTGCTACGAGCGGCTAATAAGTTAGCTTGCGCATCTAAGGCGTTTGCCACTTCTCTGGAACGAGGTGTAGAAAACCGCCCTCTTTTTCCAGACGCTTCTTCTCGCAGCCGAGCCATGATTTCCTCAACGGAGGCACCCTCGTCGGTCATTTCGTTAAGGATATTTTTGGGAAGGTCGGCGTTATTACTACCGGCAATCTTATCTAAAGCAATGTCTAGTTGGCGTTGTTCTGGAAGTTTTGGTGCGGGAGCGTCCGTTGGAGAAAGCCCTAATGCGGCAGAGGTTTCATCTACAAACTGATTTAAAAACCTTAACTCATCTGCGGAAAGAATAGCATCTTTTACATTGTCGGGTTCATCCGAAATAAGCCGGTTCCACGTTGTTACAAAGTTTGGTGTGTTAGTAGTAACACCATCCTCGTTTATAAAAGAATTTACTTCTACATCACGAGGAATCTGACGCCAAAGCTTTTGTTCGTCTGCTCGCCACGCATCATACTGACCATCCAGTGTTTTGAAAATATTGTTTGCAGCCTCCAAGTCGGCAGTTTTGCCATCTGGGCCAACCTGCCGAAAAGCTGCTTTGGTCTTCTCAAGCGCATTTGCAACCTTAGAATCCAAAGTGGCCTCAAAAAGGGATGTTTGAATGCCTGCGGCCTCTTGCAAAGAAGGTTTTGACCCATCTGCGTATAAAGCAAGCATTGCTCGACGCAAAGCATCTACGGCGTCCGTCATTTTTTTACCGGCATCGGCCCCAAAGTTGTTGGGAGCAGCATCAATAAATTGGTTCTGTAAAGCAAGGAGCGTTACACTGGCGGCGCGAGTAGCCGGGTCTAACTGGATTTTATTTCCAGTTTCGTCAACAAGCCATTTGTCAAATTGGGCGTCATTAATGAGGTCGTACAAAGCTTGCGGATTTTCTTGGTTTTTTTCAAGTTGCTCAATTATAAAATTACCGGCATCTTTCAATTCAGCATCTGACAACCCGTATTTTTGTTGTGTTTCAGAACCCGCCTGACCCCTAAATTTTTTATATAGATTGTAAATTCCACCAAGTGATTTTTTTGACAGGTAAGGAATTTTATTTAAGGCTAAATCAGCGGCTAACGCGCCCGAAACACCGCCTCCCGCTTCCCACGCAAAACGCACCCACGGGTTATCCGGCGCATTTCTCTCCGCAACACCTGTTCCGCCTACGGAACCCGCAACGGCGGTTCCCTCAATAATAGCGGTTTTGAAAGGGTTGTTAAACGCGCCTTGCCCCATTCTTCCCAATACATTTTCAACGTACTCTACCGCCCGAGCCGATTTGGGGACCGTAGTAACTCCGGTGGCACTAACAATAGGTCCGTAAAAGTTTCGAGCGTTATCCGCGGCAATCTTACCGCCAATATTAATTCCTTTTGTTCCGGCCATCCAAGGCGTTATAAAAAACCCTAACGCATCAGGGGTAGCTTTGCCCATTTCGTAGGTGGCTTTGCCACGTCCCGGAATCATTAGAGGCTCGTCTCCCATAAGACGGTTAGTGGCCTCATCTCCCAGAACACTCCCAAAAACGTAACCTCCTATACCCGTTATTATAGGAACACCTATTCTGACCGCTGCGGTCCAAGGTGTTACAGGGGGGACTCCGGACACCGCCCAGTTACCACCCTGCATACCAGCAAAAAATCCGGCAGTGCCCGCGCTGGCCCCTAAAGCCCGTCGTTTTACGCCTTCAATGTACCCGGGGGATATAACTATTTTTCCCCCTTCATCATCTTCGGCAAAAAGGCTTATTATTTGTTCGTCCGTAAGGGTTTCTCCGGGCTGGAAACCTAGCTCTGCCAGAATAGGGGAAGTACCCATTCTCAGGCCTTCGTAATCCATCTTACCCTTGTACTGGTCGTCGTAAACTAGAGACTTAACGATGCCCTGTGCCATCCCCTGTGCGGGACTGGTGATCCGAGCATCTGGTTTTTTAGCGCCTTCCGTATAAGAGGTCCACGCATCCGTAAACTCCTTTGGGGAAAAAGTGAGCTTAAAAAACTCTGTCGGCCCTGCCTCCGGTAAGGGCGCAGTTACAACCCCCTCCTCTACGATAGGGCTTTCTATTACATCGGTGGGGATTTCTTCGGCCACTTTAGTTTTCCCCTCTAGTTTTAACTTTATCTAACATCATGTTGTCTGCGCCTTCCATAGACGTCTCACTGGCACCGCTGCCCATAAGCTCTATTGGCCCAACGAGTTCTTTAAACCTAGCCATTTCATTAAGTTTTGTCATGTAAAGTGCCGTGACGGCCGTATCTAAGGGGGCGTCTCCGCCTAAAGCTTGCTGTATGCGAATTTCCTCGTCGTAAACAGCCCGAACCAATTTCCGAAGTTTTTTAGCTTCCGAAACAGGGTTTTGAAAAAATTTGGAGGACGGGAAAAGTTCCCCCGTAACATTCAAATCAGCTACGGCTAGACGGGGGTTCGAAGCTAGTGTTGAGCGTCCCAGAACGTAAATTAGTTTAACGGCTTGTCGGCCCTCTTCAGTCTCTGAGAACATTTCAGAAAAAGCTTCTGGAGCCAAAAATCCACCCAGAACCGCGTTTAGACCTGAATAAATAGCCGAATATGGTCCTGTACCCGCTCTAATTTGAGCCATGGTATTCTTAACTTCCGCTCTTTCCGCCGAAGTAATTTTAACGCCGTCCGGATTAGACTTAACGTTTGGATCAAGGCTTCCGTCAAAACTTAGGCTGCCAGCAAGGGTGTCGTCTCTATTGGCAAGCCAAGCTTTAGCCTCATTGCGGATTTTCTCCCGCTCGTAAACGTGGTATGTTTGAGTGTTGTTAAGCTCAAACGCATCTGGAGGCAATTGCCGCGGCAGCCCGTCAGACCCGATGTAAGTTTGTCCGTTATCAAACGACATGCGAACGGATGCCCCACCTCCTGCGGCGGAATTTGGAACGAGGAAGCCCTTTGAAACAAAGCTCTCTGTTCCAATTTTTTGGAGTATGGCCGAGCCGGGAGTTTGGGCGTTTAGCTCGTTTACTTTCTGCAAAGCGGCTTTCCCGCTCTGTGTTGACAGATCAATTACGGTAGTAACCTGCACACCTTTGTCGTTTGGCATCAGGACTTTCATCAAATCAGGGTCTAACAGAAGGTCGTTGCTGTAAATGCTGACACCCTTCGCGTCCGGATCGTTTTTATCCGTCCGAATGACATCAATACTTGTACCATTATTTACTGTACGGAAGTCATATTCGGGTTCTAATTCGCGCAGACGGAGTTTAGTGGCCGCATCTAACGCCAAGAAATCATTCTTACTAAACCCGTACTTTGTAAAGTACATAGCATCGGTAATTACAGGTAAACCTTTTAGATAAGCTTGGTTTTCTTTGGAAAGGTCTTCAAACGAATCTTTGTCCATACCATACTTTGTAAAGAAATCTTTGGCACTTACGGGCGCTACATAAGCTGTAACGGCATCATTACCGTAGCTCTTTTTAATCAAACTTAATTCGGTATCGCTCAAGTAAGGAGAGGTTCCCGCGGCATATTCAACGTTGTTAAGAACCACCGGTTTAGCGAGGGTATATTGCGTGTTTTCGGACATAGCCGTGAAGGGCATGTCTCCGGCAACAACGGCTCCCGAGTTGATAGACGTGAGCCTTTCGTATAAAGGCGTTCCCGGAACCGCGGCTACCATAGACCCGTTATACATGAAGTTTTCGGCTCTTTGCGGCGTTCCCGGCTTCACAAAAGCTTTCATACTAACATTGGCCGAGCCATGTTTCTTAACAAGCTCTGAGTACTGGCCTTGGGTCAAGGCCCTGTTAACCGACTGTTGTTTCCCATCTTTGTCCGTAATTGTAACGGTAAAAATATCGTCGTCTGAAATAGGTTTAGAAGCTGCGAGGGCTGACGCGGCATCTTTAGCGGCCGCGGCCTGTGTTTCTACCCCTAATTTCGACTGCGAAGAAGACAACGCTGCCATATCAAGCTGGCGTTTTTCGGCGGCCTGACCTTGCTTAAACTTTAATAGTTCACCCGAACGGGCACCAATATTCCCTAGAACGGGCTGGGCCACCTGTGCCAAACGCTCCGCAGGGCTCATTTGACGGTCTCCGGGCGTTGCAAACGCCAACGCACCCTGCGCAATGTCAAACAACATCTGCGATTGGGTCATTTTCTTTTGTTCGTCGTAAGCCGCTTGTTGCTCGTTTCCGCCAATAAGCTGGCCATAAAGAGCCCGGTCTTGGTTAAAAAGCTCCAAGGCCCGTGGGTCGGGGGCACCGGCGACACGATTAGTGTTCTCTGGTGCAAAATACTGAACCGCGCCGCCTTGGTTAAAATTTACAGGTACGGGAGCCTCCTCGGCACCCATATTAATCGTGGACATAATACCACCGGCCATGTCCCCCTCTATAGGGGTATTCATTGCGTCGGGAGCTAACCCGCCGATTCCTTGATCTACCGCCGCCATTTGCATGACAGGTTGGATCAGTGTCAAAACGGAGTCTGGCGTTTGTTGGGCATCTTCTTCGCCAACCATTTCGGCCAGTTCCATCCGACGCTCTTGTAAAGGCGCTTGATCCCCTCGAATTGAGTTAATCACACCCTCGTAATCTTCGTTTTCCGCCGCGGCGTCGATACCTTCAAACTGTCCCGCAGCTTGCCCTAGCATTTGTTCCAAAACCGCTGGATCGATGCCCGCTTGAGCGCCCATTCCTTCGGCTTCGCCCATGCTGCCTGCTTCAGGCTGGGGCATTCCGGCCATTGCCATTTGTGGAATTGCAGCGGGGTCTACCGCTTGCTGTGGTGCTGGGGGCATCATTGGAGAACCGCCCGCCTGCATATACCGAACCTGTCCGCCGTTTGCAAACATTTGTCGGCCCATTACACCTCTATCCATCATTAAAATAACCCCGCATTTCTAGCGCCTGCCGCTGCCGACAGACCCGCTACGCCGAGCCCCAAAATACTTTGGGCTGGCGATACTGAAGGTGCCGTAGTTGCCGAAATACTTTGTTGAGACGACGGAGCGCCCTTATAAATATCTGACAAGAAGGACACCCGTTGATATGGCTCGTAAGCTTGTTGTAGGTCTGTTTGACGCTGGGCTTCCAAACCGGCTTGATCTTGGGCTTGGAATTGTTTGCCCACGTCGAACAGGAACCCTTGTTCTTTTTGACCCATGCTTTGACCCAATTCACCGAGAGACGCTTGACGTAATCCAAGATTACCAAGTGCATCGCCCTGTGCCAAGCCCAATTGTCCGTATTGTGCGCCAAGTCCGCCAATACCCTCGCCCATCCGGCCTTGCAATTCGGAGCCTTGTAGACCCAAACCGCCTGCCGCTTGTGCGCCCTGCATTCCCATGTTGGCTTGCGCCTGACCAAGCTGGCCTTGTTGACCCGCCATCTGACCGGCAAACTGCTCGCCCGCAAGAGCGGTTTGACCCGCTTGAGCGGCAATTCCAGCCTGCGCTTGAGCCCCTTGCAGCCCTAATTGGCCTTGTTGGCCAGACATCTGACCAGCTAATTGAGCCGCATTCATACCTGTTTGGGCGGAAAGTTGCTCTAAACTCATGCCCGTTTGAGCCAAAGCTTGCGCGTTGGCAGAAGCCATTTGCTCCGCGGACATTCCAATGTTGGCCGCGGCCTGCGTACCCTGTATGCCGAGTTGACCGGCTTGACCGGCACTTTGCTGCGCCAATTGCTCCGCGGACAAACCGAGTTGACCGGCTTGCTGGGAAGTCTGCGCCATAAGTTGTTGTGCCGACATTCCAGTGCTGGCCTGTTGCTGAATGAGTTGACCCGCAAGCTGTTCTGCGGAAATACCCAATTGAGCGGCTTGTCCGGCTAATTGACCTTGTAACTGTGCCGCGGACATGCCCAATTGACCCGCCAATTGCTCGGCTGATTGACCCAATTGACCCGCCGTGCCTAAATTCTGAGAGGCAAGCTGCTCGGCCGCCATGCCTTGCTGGCCTGCCGCTGTCTGCGCGGACAAACCAAGCTGACCTAATTGCCCCGCTTGTGTGGCCGCTAACTTTTCGCCTTCAAGCCCTAATTGACCCGCCGCAGTAGCTGCTTGCGTTCCAGCTTGAGCGCCTTGAGCGCCGAGGGACCCGGTAAGTTGCGCCGCTTGTTGGCCGCGTCCTTGCTGGGCCTCGTATGCGGTTTGCGCCCGTTGTGCAGCACTTTCAAAGCCCGCTTGACGCATCCCTGCGGCAGTCCGGCCTTGTTGTTCTAACACGTTTCTTGCCATTTCGGCTTCTTGAACACCCTGTCTTGACCCGCCAAACGCTCCCGCGCCTACGGCCTGTGCCCGCTGCCCTTGAGCCGCGATGTCACCTTGACGTTGGATGTCCGACAGAGCCTGTTGAACCGCCGCATCCTCGTACTGGTTCATAAATGCGCCAGTGGAATTGGGGTCAAACGCTCCTGTTGTTCCAGCCAAACCTGCAATGCCTTGCTGTGCGGTAGAGGTTCCTAAAGCGCCTGCCTGCTGTAAAGCGGCGGCTGCGTCACTGGTAATACCTCGGGCACCTTGAACGGCTTGTTGACTTCCAGCCAATGCGTTTTCATACGCGCCAATACCGCCGACACCCGCTTGTTGGGCCGCGGTCCGCGCTGCGTCAGAAGAGGCTCCTAGCCCCAAAGCCGTACCCGCTGCACCCAAACGAGCGCCTAGCCCAGCATCTGCCGCGGCCTGAGAACCCATTCCTGCGGCAGCGCCCAAAGCTTGGGCTCCGCCTGATGCAACGTTACGTGCGCCCTGAATGGCCCCGGCTGTTCCGGTTCCGGCTGCGCCTGCTACGTCTTGCGCACCAAGAGCCGCGCCTTGCAGGCCTTCTTGCCCCGCTTGCGCTTGAAGGCGGGCTTGATCCGTGGCTTGATTTAAGTTCTGACCGGCTAACGTAGCGGCATCTAATGCTCCTGCACCTAATGCCCCGTAAGCTCTAGCTTGGTCAACAGACTGACCTAGTTGTCCAGCTAACGTGTTTTGAACGTTTGCTCCACCGGCTCTTGTGGCATCGGCAACTTGCCCAGCCATGCCTGCGGCACCCGTCATCCCTTGTTGGGCAGCACTAATTTGACCGGGTATAGCGTCATAAGCAGCCAATTGGTCTGTTGTGGACTGTCCCGCGGCTAATCTCGCGTTATCGGCAGCGGTTCCAAGGCCGAGGGCCGCGGTATCTGTAGCAGATTGACCGGCCCCAATTGCGTTTGCAATACCTTGTTGAGCCGCGGAAACTTGTCCCGGTACGGCGTCTGCGCCTGCCCGCATGTAGTCTGCGGCTTCTGTTTGGTAGGGTTGTGCGCCAGCCATGACACCGCCAATGGCGGTTTGGGCGTCGCCAAGCGTGTAACCGGCCTCCTCTAAGTAAGGCTGATATCCGCCAATCCCTGCTCCTGCGAGTTCCCCAGCTTTGATTTGAAGCTGGTTCATCTCCGCAACCATGTTCGGAGGTATTGAGACGCCTTGGTCTGCTAGAGCTTTAGCGGATTTAAGTAAGCCTATTTTGTAGGCTTCAATATCCGGAGCTTCGCGGACTATCTGTTCTGTTGTTTCGACCATTACGCTGTCGCCCTTCCACGGTTCTCAAGGTTACGCATAACCGAGTACATGTTTTTTATTCCGGAGTTCATGTTGCCGCCACCCAAGCCTTTTACGGCATCGGTAGTCATTACAAATTCACCCGGCATTAACATGGCTTTAACGCTGTCTTGATTTGGAACACCTTCGTTAGGCATTATACCGCCATTTCGGCGGGGGAATACTTGGCCACCTTGAGCAAGTGTTTGGCCAACGAATGGGCGAGCAAATGGCCCGCCCGGAGTGCTTCCCTGCAAGAAGTACGCGTTTGGATCAAGCTGTGCCGTTTGCATTTGTGGCTGACCCGGCTGTGTGCCCGCGTTTATTGCAGGAGGCTGGTAAGTGCTTAAACTTGCTATGCCGCCCATCGCTTCTTCACGAGCGCGGCGGTCTGCTTCAGCCTTGCTTATGTAAGTCCCTGTTTCAGGGTCTAAAACCCGGTTGCCAAGGTCTGCAATCATATACTGTGACGGATCGGCATTAACAAGGTCTGTGCCCGTGATGACGTTGCCCTCTTCATCGCGCTCAACAACTCCTGCTTCTTCCATCGGAGGCGCGGTAAATCCGCCCGCCGCGGCTACACCGGCTGTTCCGAGCAATGCTGCGGGGCCGTATGTACGCATTAGTCCTGCGCTAACCTGACCAGCCTTTTCAGCGGCCAAGGCTAAATCCGCCGCAGTGGCCGTATTTATATTTTTGCCCATTCCGGTTAAGAAATCAGTTGCTGTCGGAGCGCCCGCGTTTGGCATAAAGGCGTTTTTCAGGCCTTCCCCAATGCTAACGCCGTCGTTTGGAGTAAACACTTGTTTAATGCTTTCGGTAAAGCCCGGGGGCTTGTAACTTGCGTTCACGGCCGCTTGTTGTTTGATCTGATCCGTGGTCAACGCTACGCCGTCTGCGGCCACGTTGGTCGCGCTCGTTACAGCATCCGTTGCCACATTCCCCCCATCAACCGTCACTAATTTTGAAGGGTCTACCGCCCCGTCAACCAAATTCATAGAGTTTGAGCCCGCAAAAGACGTACCGCCCTCGGCCGTTGGGCCCGCTTTCATGTTAGCAAAAGAAGCGCCCGAGAAATCTCCGGTCAGAGCTTTTCCAATCCCCGACATACCGGCGGACACGTTACTCAAAGCCGCCGCGTTTTGAACGCCCGTCATAAAGCCGTTGCCGCTCATGGCGCTGCCAACCCCTGCGGTAAGCCCGCCCATAGCACCCGCCATCAAGCCCGCTTTAAGAGCGTCCTTTATACTACCGCCGTTAATCAACGTTGCAATTCCTGAACCCAGTGCCGCGCCGTAAATAGGTCCTAAGAAAACCGTACCTATAATTGGTAAAACAATTGGAGCAATTTTTTTAACTACTTTAACAACGGCCTTAACGACTTTTTTAATGCCTTTAACAACGCCTTTAACAATTTTTTTCACCCATTTAAAAAAGAACTCTGGAGCGCCTGTGTCGGGGTTAAGGCTGTTTTCCTCAGAACCAACAACATACCGCTCGGGGTTTTCAATGCCTTGCGCCTCAAGAAACGCAAAGAGGGTGTCCTTCATTTCAGGATTGTCTTCAAGAAATGCCGCCGGAATAATTAGCTCGCCCGTTTGAACGTGAGCAATCGTATCGTCGCCTTCGCGGCCCATGGCCGCCATCTTTTTGGTCAAAGCTGGAAACTGAGCAATGCCCTCATCGCCAAACTCTTCCGTCCCGTCTTCATCCGGGCCGTAAACCTCGTCCGCTTCTGCGTCCGACATCACAAAGTCTGCAATACCACCTTCAGGGACTTCCATTGCATCAATCTTTTTTGCAGCTTCTGCCATTATCCCGCTCCACCAATGATGCCTTCAGGCATTGTAACTTGTATATTTGTACTTCTTTTTTCCGAACCTGTCCAACTCTGGTTGCAATCCGGGCAGATGCCATCAGGGTAAGACGCAATTTCTTCCGCAGAGTCTACAACATTTTCACAGTTGGCGCAATGAACCGTGTCTGTGCTGGCCGATGGACGCCATTTAGAGCCGTCCGACATTGTAATAATAGTATCCGTCATGTGATTGTCACCGTTACCGTCCCGACAGAGCCTGTCGCTTGTGATCCCCTAACATAGGGGGAATAGATTAAAGGAACCCGAAGTTGGCCCCCGTGTTCAAATACCGCACCGGGCTCTAGCCCGCTGTCGTCCGATTGAAGCGCCGTGAAAACGGTAAACGTGTTACGGCCCTCTCCGGCGTTTTGCATGTTTTGCATGTAAACAGAATAAGACCGCAAAACCTCCGCAAAATAGGACTGGTCATAGTCCTGCGGCGGAATAGGGAAATAAGGTAGATTTAGATTCCTAGACATTAACGCCTCCCGTCGGGTCT
>Ga0208646_1000938_pt1 | contig 15887 bp, 15 predicted proteins | sample AntAceMetag02UK8_FD_184762 | JGI IMG/M metagenome (GOLD analysis project Ga0208646, IMG submission 184762) | Saline lake microbial communities from Ace Lake, Antarctica - Antarctic Ace Lake Metagenome 02UK8 (SPAdes) (version 2) | ecosystem: Environmental > Aquatic > Non-marine Saline and...
AGCAAATCAGACGGGTTTGCGTTTTTTAAAAACACTAAAAAATATGAGACTAAGGGGTAGCTCAAGGGCTACCTATGCTCAAGCCTCAAAGTCAGGCCGACTATATATTTTAAATGCGTTTGCCCTGTACTTGTAGGTGGATTGTTTTTTTTGTCAGCCATCCAAACACAGGCACAGAGCGGATGGACCAAAGGCAAAGGTGAGCTCTTTACCAAGCTGTCTTATTCGCAGTTTGCTTCTGATGATTATTATAATTTATCGGGAAATAAGGTGAATACCTCCGAATTTCGCCAAAAAGCGATTGGCATTTATGCAGAATATGGTCTCTCAGATCGCTTCACGCTTTTGATGGATTGGCCTGTTAGGGTACAAGGCTTTGAGACAACAGAAAACATTACCGACATTGGCGATCTTAAGATTGGAGTGAAGTACGCCCTTTCCAAAAGAATCCCAATCTCGATCAGCATCATTCCTGAGCTGCCCTTGGCTAAGAGTAATAACTTCGCCACTAATAAGATCAATACTTTCGAGGAAATCAATTTGCCCACTGGTGACGGGGAGTTTAATGTCTACTCTGTGTTAGCCATCTCGCATTCATTTCATCCGATTCCCATTTATATCAATTTTTATGGGATCTACAATTTCCGAACGAGCTATGAGTCTGCTGAGCTTAGCGATCAGCTTGTGGAGGGCATAGAGGTCGGTTGGCAGCCAATAGATCGCATTTGGTTGAAGACGGGAGCGAAGCTTCAGCAAACCTTATCCAATTCTAACCCCACGGTTAGTTTCGTACGTGGAGAGGGCACAGAATACACCAGTATTTTTGGTGGAGTATTTTTTCAAATCACAGAAAAATGGGGGGTAGATGCCAATGTATTTGGCTACTTAGATGGTCCGCAAAAACAACGAAATATCTATTCTGGACCAACTGTGAATATTGGGGTCGTCTATGAATTGAAATGATTGTTCAGGAGGTTGATTCCTGTTTTAGGTTGCAAGAAAAAACATCATGTCCCGACCATGTCAATTGATTTGATTGAAATAAATGTAGCAAATGCTAAAAAAATGTCCTGAAAAGAGGAGCGCTATAGCGTGATCCCGAAATGAGGAAGAGCGCCTGCACGTTATTATTGGCCAAGAAGATATTTTATCCTAGCGTCATCGGTAGAATGTATGAAGTTCATGATAAGCTGTCAATTCAAAGTGTGATGTTAAAAATTGTCATGGATTGACATATTCATACAGTTCTTATAAGGTTTGTACTTCGTGCCGAAGATTGGGTTTGGGGGTCCAGGGCAATATCATGGGAAGTTGGCGAAACCAACTTCGACTATCTGTAATTGGACTTACGCTTTTAGTAATGAACAGGCGTTATCGGACAGTACAATCAGAGAGAATTTTACTTCCAGAACTTAGTGCTTTCTGATGCTTTGGAAACACTGGTAGATTACACTAGTTTGGTGTTACTTACAAATGGAGAGTATAGAGTTCAAATATGAGCCCGACACATAATATCTACCTCGTGCAAAAAATCAAATTATCAATTATTTTGATTTTATTATTTTTGAAAGGGTATTCTCAGGGTAACCAAATACCTACTGCAGTTGAGATTCCAAAAAAGGGTCTTTACAAAACATTTGAAGAATTTAAATTTAATGTTCCAAGTATAACAGACTCATTCTTTGTTGAAGGTAAGATGAGGACTCAACAGAACTGGGAAGGAACAATGTCCTATACTTCGCGATACGCTAGCAGTAATAAGAAAGTCAAAAAGGTTTGGAGATTTAGCGACAGTCAAAATGTGTTTGCTTTTCATCAGTGAGCATTTTTTGAGATCAATTTGGATACTAGCATTAATGGTTTTTATGCTTATAAAGAATTTAACAACGCAGGGGCTGGCGCTGCTGGTCTAATAGGCGGAGCTATTGGAGTTGGGGTATATGCTGCGATCACCATAGACCATGCGAAGAAAAAAAGATATACTATAGTTTTAACTTTTCGAACGGTAAGCTTAACGTAAATACTGATAAGATTGGCAATGTGGGCGATGAAAGGCAGGCTGCAAAATTGATTATCTACCGCAGAGGTAAAAAGGAAATTGAAAAACCTTTGAACGTATTGTTAAATGAGAGTATTCAATTATCTACGCTTACTAATTCTTTAGAGGGGTTTGACATTCCAATATCTCGCGAACCTGTAAAGGTGTGTTATGGTAATAATCTGAATCAATGTATTGAGGTGATAGCACTTTCGACGGATATCAATTACTTGGAAGGATCCATTTCCGAGCAAAGCAATGAACCAAGCTTAGAGCAGGTAAAAGTTGAAGTCGGTGAGTTTTATGCTAAAAAAGTGAAGTTCTATCAAGAAAAAAGAGAAAGAAAAGAGAAAAAATGAGCGATCATATACTTCTTTCAATATCAATAGGAAGAAAGTGTTAATCATAAAGCTTTATAGTACTTGAAGGGATAGTTCATTAAACTGTGTCTAGGTTTAAATTAATTCTAACTAGTGGTTGGGTAAGGAGGCCTTAGGCCGACGAGCCCAACCACTAGTTAACTAACTCTTCCGAGGTATTCTTTCTGGGTATAATTCCAATATATCCCGTTGTATTGCTGTCCATCCATAAGCCTTTCTTTTCCATGATTTTTCATTTTTGGTGATCGATAAGTAAAGCTGTTTGATTAGTGCCGTTTCTGATACCCATGCTGCTTTACTCTTCACCAGCTTTCTCATTATTCGATGAAGTGCTTCCACTGGATTGGTGGTATAAATCATCTTTCGCATCGATAGAGGAAAGTCTAAAAAGGCCATCAGCTCTGTCCAATTCTCATTCCATTGCTTGACGATATAACGATATTTCTTACCCCAGACTACTTCAAAAGCCGCTAAAGCTGTTTTTGCCTGTTCTTCTGTGCCAGAAGTATAAATTTGACGCAAGTCTTTGACAATCGCCTTCCTGTCGGCTTCATCCACGAATTTAAGTGAATTCCTCATTTGGTGGACGATACACTTTTGAATAATAGAAGAAGGAAAGGCATCTTCAATTTGATCGGAAAACCCCTGTAGATCATCTGTACAAATCACCAAAATATCTTCCACTCCTCGGGATTTGAGATCTTCCAAGACAATCCCCCATTTTTTAGCTCCTTCTCCGCCAGAGTTGACATACAAGCCTAAAAGATCTCTATTTCCTTCCCAATCAACCGCATATACCGTGTAAAAAGCACTGCCAACATATTTACCTTCCTGCCTTACTTTGAAGTGAATAGCATCTAAATATACTACCGGATAAAAGCTCTGAAGACCTCTGGTTCGCCACGCCTGAATCTCAGGTAAAACCTTGTCGGTGATCTCAGAAATTCTACCAGCAGAGATACTCACCCCGTAAATATCCTCGACCAAACGTCGTACATCTTCAATTGAGTTACCCTGAGCATACAGTGCCAATATCTGATCATCTAAGCCACTGGTCAGCTCCCTTTTACGTTTGCCAATTAGTTCTGGCTCAAAATGACCATTACGGTCTCTGGGAGTGGAGACATGGAGATCTCCGATTTCGCTTATAACACGCTTAGAGTTTTTTCCATTTCGTTTATTAGCATTACCGGTTGATCGCTCCTCTGATAAAAAACTATCAATTTCAGCATCCAGCATCGTATCTACCATGCCTTGCAGAATTTCACTAAAGGGACTCTCTTTTCCCAATAATCCCTTTTTACTGTAAAGCCGCTCTTTCAGCCGCTCACTCATTTGTGGATCATTAAATAATTCTTCAAGTCGTCGTTTCTTTGTCATCTGTTTGTAAAATTAGCAGACACACTTAATTGAACAGTCTCACTTGAACGCTCAGCTAGGTGCTTTATAGCTGTACTTGTTTCTTGATAATTAACCTCCATGCGCCCGGAAGAAAGACCCTCAACCACCAACTATTTCCACACCATCATCAATGAAGAATCCATAGATTTTGTCTTTACAAGAATAAAGTATTTAGTATAACTGAGTAGGTTTGTGCCATGCGCAATATATTGACGGACTTGCTCGTCCTTGTCTCCATAGTTTCCTACAGTCAAAAGCAGGATCAAATATACACAGCCGGAGTTATGCGGGAGGGACAAATTCTCCACCCATTTAGTCTTTTGTCTACAGCATTTGAATTTAAACCGCTTTCATCAGAACAGGAGCAGATGGCAGCAGTAGACGTTGATTCCATATTTAAAGCGGGACATTGGATTTATCGAATACAAGTTGATGCAAAAGCGAAACTCGCGACTCGAATATTTCATGACCAATTTGACATCTATAAGTCATATGATAAAGCCGGGATCATCCAACATCTTCTCTTTACCTCTGAGGGTTTTTTGCGCTTACTGATCAAAATATGAATCAAGTCTTTTCTGAATTTGTGAAGAACTTTAACAAGGACATACCTTCTCGAACCGATGCTGTCCTTGTACGCGCGGCGAAAGGATACCACGAGAAGAACCATTTGAAGGTAAAAGACGCATGGAAAAAACAGCGAAACTCTGCTATTTCAATCGGTATGGGAGGGGAACTTATCCACTCTTTCATGGACAAGGACGATCTTTTTGCAGATTATAGCGCAAATCCCAGGTGGAAGATATTATTGAGCTTTAACCTTAAACGCTCTAGGTTTAATATCAATTATTCTTTTGGAGGCACGATGTTCTCAACGGCCCCCGTAAATGATGGCCTTACTGTTGTGAATCTGGAGAACATGCGAATAGAGACTAATGGATTTGAAGTCCAATATGACTACTTCCTTACAAAAGCGAAAGTCTCGCCATTCTTGCGCCTCGGCGTATTATTGACCAATCCAACTTGGTCTGACGTCCCTACTGACTTAGGATTTAAGTATGACGATAGGGCACTCCCCATTTTCGGTGCTGGGATAAACGTTTTCCAAAAACCAAGCATTGATATCAGCTATTCGTACCGACATAAATCTGGAGATGGTTACTTACAAAAAAGTAACTTTCCATTTGTCGAGAAAAACCACATTTTCAGTTTAGAAATCCGTTTTAATTTAAAAAAATACCCGCCCGAATTATGATAAAGTCATCACTCATTTTTGTTTCATTTTTTATTTTATTCACTATCCATGACCTCTGTGCTCAAGATACTGATGTGCTCTATTTATATGATGGTAAGGTTGTGCTCGGAGAAATAAAAAAACCCGCATACCCGTTAAGAGATTCCAAAATTGAAGTAAGCACAGACTCTGGTCAGCAATCATTTTTTCTTGATCAAGTTGACTCGGTCAAAAAAGATGGCATCATGTATAAAAAGCTATCTTACCGATTAGGGCGAATGGAATACCAGTCACTCGGGAAGCCTTATTTTAAAGGACAATGGACATTATATGAAACGGATATAAGAGATGTTTTGCAAATTCAGGTAATGGAAGTAGATGGAGTAGTGCACGCACTAACGGAAGATAATTTTTGGAAGATAATGCGGGTCTACATTGATAAAGATTATGAAACGAAACCAATCAAGGAGTTTAAACCAGTATTCTTATCATCGTTTTCCCAAAAGTATCACTTAGACAAGGACAAAGAGTTTGAGGACATCCAAAATCCCGAAGATAATTTTTTGGATGTGAGGGCTGGTTTTGGTTTAGTTTCTAACAATTCGAACATGGAGTCAGAAGCAAGTATGACAGCAAGAGGGTCCTTTGGATTTTCTTTGAATGTATTATTTGTGCTGAAAAGAATTCAGTTTGAGACCTATTACAGATTTGATAAAATGCCCATGAAGGGATTTTTCAATTCGTCAGCGGTCAATTTCGACGTGAGGAAAAATGAGTTTGCGCTGCTGGCCAATTATATGTTGCTTAAAGGCCAAAAAGCCCAACCTTATATCCAAGTTGGAGCATTACTTATGGGGGAAAGGGTAATTGAAGAAAACCCTAATTCAGTGGCATCATCTGGCTTAAAGAGTTTTACCTACGATGCTGCTGTTCATGGCTTTGTGGGAGGAGGGGTGTATTTCAACGTTAAACCCATTAGTTTTGCAATTAATTATCGTCGCGCGAGTGCACAGGGGGAAATTATTACCGCATCTACACCGCAAGAATTTGATCACAAAATCAACACCATTGCATTGAATTTTTACTTTTAATTGGCCATGAAAAAAATATTTGTATTACTAAGTCTTTGCCTAGCAACTATTTCCTTGAAGGCACAAAAGGATACGGTTTTTTTTAAAGATACCTACCAGATTGGCATAGCCCAACTCAACGCGCAAAACGCATACTTCTCATCTTTTAACTTACTTCTCAATGAAAAACCAGAAAGAATTCGGCTCGATCTGGTAAACTCACTCATTATGAATGGCGCTTATTATGAGGTGTTGGATTTCCAGATTGGTAAAAATCAGTTCAAAGCTATTTGCAAACGCTATTTTCAGGGGGAATACGGTCTTTATGTTACTTGGTCGGATCAGTATGGTGAGTTACATTTAAAATCTTCTGGGGATACTGTCCTCGTTGTTTCTGATCAGAATAAAGAAGCGTTATTTGATTTCAGTAAATCAAAATACGCTCCAGCGGATTTGAAAATTTCATCAAGAACATTGATCAAGCTGTCACAAGAAATTCATGAGAATAATAAGCAGCTATATAAGACCAATAGAGCACAAAAAGGAAAGGGTATAGTCCGAAAAGTGCTCATCGGTGGGCGGTACACCAACTATTCCCGAGATTGGAGGCAATCATTTAACGAGGATCAATTTGAAGGCGACTTGTCAGATAATTCAATAGACTTCTTCATCAGACTGGAAGGCAAGCGCCTTTTTGTGGAACCGTCTTTAAGGTTTGTCAATTCGTCTTATCAATTGGATTCAATTTCTTTCGATGAAACGCCATCGATAACTATTAATCGGGACATGAGGGAGGTTATATTTGGTACAGATGTAGGCTTCTATATTTTGAAAAATGAGTATTTCCAACCGTTTATCAAGGTGGGCTTATCTTTTCCACTGGCAACCTCTTTTGAAAGTGAAGTGACTACAGCAGATACATCAATAGATGATCTTACTTTTGAAAATGATTTTGGCAATAGGAAATATGCGCCAAATTTGGGATTAGGACTAAAACTGAGTTTAAATCGTTTTTCCGCAATTGTATCATACAGTACCCAGAAAGTAACGTCTTCAGCAAATGGCGAAATGCGATACAATAAGACATTTTTCACAGGAACTTTATCTGAGTTTGAAGGACCTAGAGGAGAGACTTTTCTAGGAGACTTCAGCGAAACTTCTGGGAGACTAGAATTCGCATTAGCCTTCACATTAATTAAGAAATAAGTTTTAGTCAGAAAACGAGTTAACGTCTTTTTACTTGCGTTTTCTTCTTTATCCTCGTTGCTTCAGCTTAGTTAGAGGTGTTTTCAGAAGTGGAAAGTGCGCATTTGATCTGTTCAGTTGAATAAGTCAAACGGATTTTTCTTTTCATTGAAGTTATTATTCAACGATAAAACGGAGCGCATTCGTTTGGGCTCGGTAGACTCTTTAATAACGAATACTGCACATTACAAAGTGCCGGATTTTTATCTGGGTCAAAATCAATATAGCGCGCTTTCTAAACTGTTATTTAGAGGAGAATATTCAGTGTATCATACTTATTCTGATCGGTTTTGAGAGATGTAATTAATTAAATTGACATATAATGTTCTTGATATTTCAGCCTAGAATGTCGCTGATTTATTTGATTTTGGTGTCAGAACCTACACAACGAATTACTTTAAAATAACTGCCAATTCATTAGCTATGTAAAATTATGCTGTATTCTATATTAAATGTTCGTTGAATTCTGGATGTGCTATTGGAAAGCGCAGCATCATGTGCCTTGAGATTGAAAATGGCTAAATAGTGTTGTGTATTGATTTGAAGGTCAAGTCAGTGAAAAAAGTTACGAATAATGGGATATTAGTCGGATAAACTTGACCAAATCAATTACTTTTATAGAATCTTAAATTATGAAAGCCTAGCCAATGTTTTTATAAAATGAGATTTTCAACTTAATTTATATCCATCAATTTATGCGTTGTTTATTTTTCACATTCATTATTATTGTTTTGAGTTTTTCAATAAAAGCGCAGCATGTAGGTGTAATTTATAAAAGAGGGAAACCATATCAAGGGAAAATAGCATTTAATAGGCAGGATCAATATGTTAATCCAGTAAAATTGATTCAAGGTACAGATGTGACTATGCATACCATTGAATCCATCGATTCAATTAAAATTCATGATGCGACCTATTCAGGGACTAAATTCAAAATAGGCCAACAGGAGTACAGAACGCTCTCAAGAATATACTTTCAAGGGAAATATAAGTTGTACACTACCAGAATTGATCAATACGGAGAAATTCAATTAATAAAGTTGAATGACCAAAATCTTGTGCCAATATTTGAGTTCAATGTAAAAGCAATTTTCAATGAGATAATGGGACGGGATGTGTTTATTGAAAATATAAAACGAGAGGAATTGCTGAGTTTATCTCTTGACTTTCACGACAAAGAAGGCCTGAACTATAAAGTATTTAAATTAAAATTTCGTTTGCCTACTTCTGACTTGAAGCTTTCATTTGGAGCTATGTCAATGAATTTAAATACCGTAGATCCCATTTTTGATCAACAAGCTGATAACCGTGTTACATTCGGATTTTCTAGTGGTCTAGATTTAAAGATGTCTAGGATACATCTATTGCTTAATAGTAGATTCTATAATTTTAATACGGAGGTGAATAATGTAGACTTTTCTGACCAGTTTGGAGAGGTTAACCTTAGTGTTGAAACAACTCTCGCACAAATAGGATTTCAGCTAAGGGCCGATTTATTGGCAAACAAAAAGTTTACTCCATATATCAAATTTGGACCGAATGTAGACTTATCGCGCTCCCATGATTTTAGTTATTCTGTGAAATTAAGTGATGATAGGTTTGTAGTACAAACTATAGATTACCGCAACGAAGGGAAGAAAGTTTTTTGGTCACCTGGAATTGGTTTTGAGTATTCAGCCCAAAGGCACAATGTTTTTGTTGTATTGGATATCAATAATGACATTAGAAATTATCGATTGACAGCTGATTACAATTTATTCAGCAATATTGATTACAAAATGTCCATTGAAGACGAATTGGAGGAGACTTATTTGTTTTGGAGTATTGGTTATTCATTTCAACTGACTAGAATAAAATGAATCATAGAGTATTTCTAATTTTTTTCTTTGCTATTTTCTGCCAAGAGTCTTTTTCTCGGGAGCGCGCAGATACTATTTTCACTCATGACAGTAGAGTCCTGATTGGTCAAGTAAAAGGACCATTGATGCCTTTGAGAAATGGAATTCTTTCCATTCATTTATTAGATGGAAATACTAAAGTATTTAGACTGGACGAAATCGAAAGAATTATAAAATCTGGAGATACATTTGATCGTCTTGTTTTTCGAATTGGAAGAACAACGTATCAAGCTCTTGGGCGAAAATATTTTGATGGAAATTTCAAACTTTACGAAACCCGAACAAAGGAGATAGGGCATATGCAAGTATTGCAAACAGAAAAAGCGACAATTGCTCTTTTTCAAGAAAATTATAGAGATAATTTCAATTCAATTTTTGATAATAGCTTTAAACCATCTTTAGAGTTAAAAAAATTTCACGCCAAAGAGCTAGTTCATCTAGCTGAAAGGTATCATCAATTCATGGAATATGATTTCAATACTTATTTAAAGGAAGATCCAAGAGGAATTAAACTGTTGATTGGTACAATGGTCGCAATTCTTGTGATTGTTTCTTTACAGCAGATTTAAATAGTCCAGAGTAAGTATGATTCACAGCGATACTCGAGACTTTTTAACCGAACATTTGAGGAAAATATTAGTGATACTTACACAGGAGAGTATTCGGATCTAGGGTTCAAATTTGAATTTTCAGTAGCTATTAAATTTAACGAAAATTAATGACGATGAGATTGAACCTACTTTTAATATTGTTTGCTTTTATTCTAGCTTGTCAACCTTTAGATCATAAGCTAAAGGCAGACACGTTTGACCTCCAAGGTCATCGAGGAGCCAGGGGTCTCTTACCAGAAAATACTATTTCTGGTTTCTTTAAAGCAATTGAAATAGGGGTGAATACGCTAGAGCTTGATCTATGCGTTACTAAAGACAATCAACTTGTTTTGAGTCACGAGCCCATCATGGATGCCATGATTTGCACGGATGCTTTTGGTAATACCTATGATGATTCTACGGCACATCAATACAATATATACCAAATGACCTATGAGGAAATCAAGTCCTTCGATTGCGGATCTTTGCAGCACCCTTGGTTTCCTGATCAGGTGAAGCAGAGGGCTTACAAGCCATTACTCACGGAAGTTTTTGATACAGTCAAGTATGTCCTAGCCAAAAAAGGGGCAAAGACAAAAACAATAAATTATAATATCGAGATCAAGACTCAAATTGTAGGTGATGAAATTTACCACCCCTCTCCGAAAGTGTTTTCTGATCTAGTTTACAAAACAATAAGCGAAAAAATAAGCTGGAAATACATTACCATTCAATCATTCGATTTTAGAGTTTTACAATATTTTAACAAGGCTTATCCGGAAGTTAAACTTGCCCTATTAATAGAAAATAAACACCCGTTTGCTCAAAACCTTGACTCGTTAGGCTTCAATCCAGACATATACAGTTGCGAACATGTATTACTTTCGCGGGAGACTATCAGCAATCTTCAAAACCGTGAGATAAAAGTGATCCCTTGGACAGTCAACGAGTCTGTTAGAATGGACACTTTGCAATCTTGGAATGTCGATGGTTTAATTTCAGATTATCCAGATAGATTTAAAAGAAGAATAAGTGAGTAAGAAATACGACGTATACGCGATTGGAAATGCATTAGTAGACTATGAAATTGAAGTTGATGATGCCTTTTTAACTAACAATGGAGTCGAAAAAGCTTTGATGACATTAGTAGATGCTGATCGACAAAAGGAATTGATCGAAGCAGTACAAGGTAAAATCAAAGCAAAGCAAGGAGGAGGCTCAGCGGCCAATACCATCATTGCGGTAAGCAAACTGGGTGGGAAAGGATATTACTCATGCAAAGTCGCCGCTGATGAAGATGGCAAAGTTTACCTCAAAGACCTGACCGACAATGGCCTTGATACCAACTTAGATATTAATAACCTTCCAGAAGGAATTACGGGTAAATGCTTAGTAATGGTTTCTCCAGATACCGAGCGAACCATGAATACGTACTTGGGCATAACCTCAGATTATTCGACTTCAGAGCTTAAAAAAGAGTCGCTCGTCGAGGCAAAGTTCCTTTTTATTGAAGGTTACTTGGTGACTTCACCTACTGGATTGGAAGCGATGAAAGAAGCAAAGGCAATAGCGCAGGCAAATGGTGTTAAGGTCAGCCTCACTTTCTCAGACCCAAGTATGGTCAAGTATTTCAAGGATCAGATGAAAGAAGTCGTAGGTGAGTCTATTGACTTGCTTTTCTGCAACGAAGAAGAAGCAATGCTTTTTACTGATACTGAAACAGTCGGAGAGGCAAGAGAAGCACTTAAAAAAGTGGCCAAAATATTCGCTATCACACAAGGGAAAAACGGCGCAATGATTTGGGATGGAGAGACGTTTATCGACATTGAGCCCTATTCAGTGACTGCAGTAGATAGCAACGGAGCAGGCGATATGTTCTCAGGTGCATTTTTGTATGCCATAACTAATGGCCACAACTATGCCTCAGCAGGCAAGCTGGCGAGTAAGGCTGCCTCAACAGTAGTGGGCAAATTTGGCCCAAGATTAAGCGCAGAAACATTACTACAGCTTAAATCAGAAGTATTCACTTAAAAAGCAGTTGGTATCTAGTACTGCCGATGGTATTCTTTATTTGAAAAAGTAAAGAATACCAATTAGTTGGAATCGACTCAATTACTGATGATTTCACAAGAAACATAATTAACGTCTTGACCCATCATCCGGGTTTGTAGTTTAAATGAAAAGACCGAAGATTTAAGTAGTAAACTCCAAAGAGAATCATTAAGCAGGGCTAAAAACGAGGCTGATTTACTAAGTCAGTTCAGAATTTTGAGTCCATAAAAGAATGACTTATTTGGATATTAAAAGGTAGTTCGAACAAACAGTCTCAATGTCCAATGCTTTATCACTTCGATGAAATTACACGATTTTTAGAGCGCTATTTGCATTAATAGCCCTCATTAATCCCTGATTCAGGGGTATAATTCGGTTAAAATAAAATATTTCACGCTTCTATTTATATTTAGAAATATATTATCCTATCTTTGCACACCATTTTAAAATAGGACGAAAAAAATCATGAAGAGAACGTTTCAACCTTCAGTACGCAAGAGAAAAAATAAGCACGGGTTCAGATCTCGCATGGAATCAGCTAATGGTAGAGCAGTTTTAGCAAGGAGACGCGCGAAAGGCCGAAAAAGATTGACTGTCTCTGACGAGTTTCACAAGAAATAAGTAATTAAGGCCTATGACTAGCGAAGGCCTGAGTTATACATTCCCAAAGGCAGAGCGTCTTTCAGGGAAGAGAGAAATAGAGGAGCTATTTAAACGTGGTTCCTCTTTTTATTTACACCCTTTTATCTTCCGATTTTTAAAATCAGAAAATGAGGTTCATCATAAAGTCATTTTTTCTGTTCCAAAGAAAAAATTCAAGCGTGCAGTAGATCGAAACCTTTTAAAAAGGCGCCTTCGAGAGTCCTACAGATTAAATAAGCACCTTCTACATAATTCCCAACACTTTTATTACCTTGGATTCGTCTATATAGAAAAGGAAATCGTTCCTTTCTCAGAAATCGAATCTAAATTAGTCAAAACGCTGATACGGTTTGCCAAACAAATTGCGGATAATGAAGATTAAAAAAACGCTTACCATAAGTGCGATAGGAATCATAGGGATTGCATCAATGTTCTCTTTTAACAATGTCGCAAACGATCGATACTTCGAGATCGTAAAAAATTTGGATATTTTCGCTACGATGTATAAGGAGGTAAATGCCTATTATGTTGACGAAATTAACCCTGCCTTATTTATGAAAAAAGGAATGGATGCTATGTTGGGTTCACTCGATCCATACACGGACTACATTCCTGAAGATGCCATTGAAAATTACCGAACAATCACAACAGGTGAGTATGGCGGGATCGGAGCATTGGTTGATACAAAAAATGGGGTAAGTACAATTGTCAAGACCTACGAAAAAAGCCCAGCGGCAAAAGCAGGTCTAAAAACAGGGGACCAAATCACAGAAATCAACGGCATCAAATTACAAGGTAAAACTTCAAAAGAGATAAGCCAATTACTGAAAGGTCAAGCAAAATCTATAGTAACCCTAACCATAAATAGATTCAATAAATCAGAGCCCTTTAAAGTTGATCTCAACCACGAGAAGATCACAATAAAAAACGTTCCTTATTTCGGCATGATCAATGAAGAGATAGGTTACTTAAAACTCACGGAATTTACAACAGAGGCAGGGAAGGAAGTAGCCAAAGCAGTTTCAGAATTGAAGGAAGATGGAGCCACCAAGATCATATTTGATTTGAGAGGAAATCCTGGAGGTCTATTGGAAGAAGCAGTTAATGTTTCCAACGTTTTTATACCTAAGGGCAAAGAAGTAGTAACAACAAGAGGGAAATTGAAAAATTGGACAAAAGCCTACAAGTCACTCAACGAACCCGTCGATGTTAGTATTCCCGTAGTGGTTTTGATTGATAATGGGAGTGCTTCAGCTTCAGAAATCGTTTCCGGTGTACTTCAAGATTATGATCGAGGAATTTTGGTTGGCCAAAGAACCTATGGCAAAGGTCTCGTCCAGCAGACAAGGCCTTTAGCTTATAACTCACAAATTAAGATTACCACAGGAAAATATTATATCCCGAGTGGTAGATGCATTCAAGCAATAGATTACAGCCAGAGAAATGCCGATGGCAGTGTTGGAAAAATAGCCGATTCTTTGAAGAGCGAATTTAAAACGGAAGCCGGCAGGTTGGTTTATGACGGAGGAGGAGTGAACCCTGATATACAAGTGGAACCCCGAAGTTTAGCCGCAGTGTCAATCGCATTATTGCGAAATCACCACATATTCAACTATGCAACCGAATATTATTACACCAATGAAGGGATCAGCGACCCAGTGGAGTTTCAACTTACAGAGGAAGAATATCAAAACTTTGTGAGCTGGTTATCAGGAAAAAATTATTCTTATACTACTAAAGTAGAAAGGAATATAGAGACGCTAATGGAATCTGCGAAATCAGAAAATTACTATCCACAGATTGATAGTCACATCCAAAGTTTAAAAAAAGTGGCGCTTAATAATAAAGAGCAAGACTTAAACCTATATAAGGATGAAATCAAATCGCTACTAGAGCAAGAGATAGCCAGACGGTATTATCTACAAAGAGGGGCTATCGAAACGATGTTCAATAAAGACCAAGAAATACTGGCAGCAGTAAATGTTTTAAATGACCCGAGTAAGTATAGCAGCCTTTTGAAACGTTAATACAATGTCATTAATACTCAGTGTAGAAACATCAACAGATGTATGTTCTGTCGCATTGCATTCAGAATCAAAGCTCATTGGTTGTCAACGATATGATTTGGCCAAGTCACACTCGTCACTGTTAGCTAGCCTTATTCAAGAAGTCGTTGTTAATGCCGATTGCAAAATCTCAGACTTATCAGCAGTCGCTGTTTCTGCTGGTCCTGGATCATACACCGGTCTTCGGATAGGTGTTTCCACAGTAAAAGGCATAGCATTCGCACAAAATATTCCGATCATAGGTTTGGATAGTTTGGATGTCATGTATACCGCTTATGCGAAATTCCAAAAAAAAGAGGAGCTGGCAATGCCAATGATGGATGCAAGACGAATGGAAGTCTACTGCCAGCTAAGGGATGCTCGAGGCGCCTACATTCTCAAATCTAAACCTCTAATCGTTGAATCACATAGCCTAAGCAAATACAGCGAGATGCCTATAACAATCTTCGGAAACGGAGCGGAGAAAACACTTTCGTTGATAGGAGGATCAAATATTAGCTACGTTCCTGATATCGTACCGGAAGCTATGAATATGGGGATATTGGCATACAAAGAATTTGAAGCGAATAAATTTGAAGACACAGCGTATTTTGAGCCATTCTATTTGAAAGAGTACAGAACTATTCCTCCAAAACAAAAGTTGTAAGACAAATGGAAAATGAAACTATTAATAGAGTTGCTAAAAGTAGCCTACTATCCATAAACATGGATGATTACATTGATTTAACTGGTATTGGCGAATTCGATATTGAACCAGCACTTTTTCAAGGGATAATTTTAAAAGAGTCTGACTTCCGGTCATATCTTAAATCGTACGATTGGAGTGTTTTTGAAAACAAAAGTGTTTTCGTTCATTGCTCGGCGGACGCGATTATACCAACATGGGCATACATGCTTGTTGCAGCAAAACTTTCGCCTGTAGCTAAGTTATTTGCTTTTGGCGATCAAGATGAGCTAGAGAAAAAGATAATTGATCGAGCCATCAATAAAATATGCGATCAATCCCTTTTGGACTCAAAGGTGGTGATCAAAGGATGTGGGGGTATAAAGAACCGTGATTATGCTTATTTCCAGTTGACCAAAGCTTTGGTTCCAGTAGTTTCGAGTATAATGTATGGGGAGCCTTGTAGCACAGTTCCGGTTTATAAGAAAGGCAGACGGTGATACGATAAAAGTATTTGGTTTATTTAGGTTTTAGATGGTTGAAGTTTGGAGAAAGCCTTTATCTTCGCCATCCGTTTGGAAGGATCGGTGCAGTTGAGGGAGAGAAT
>Ga0208646_1000943_pt1 | contig 15805 bp, 16 predicted proteins | sample AntAceMetag02UK8_FD_184762 | JGI IMG/M metagenome (GOLD analysis project Ga0208646, IMG submission 184762) | Saline lake microbial communities from Ace Lake, Antarctica - Antarctic Ace Lake Metagenome 02UK8 (SPAdes) (version 2) | ecosystem: Environmental > Aquatic > Non-marine Saline and...
GCCTTTGGCTCCATGTATTCCAGTGCTTCATCTATGATTGCACACAATAGCTCGCGTGGCAATGCCAACGGACTCAACACCTCTGTTGGGCTGAACGTGAACATGACCTTTGTCAGCAGTTCAACATTCAATTCCTGGCTTAGATCAAACATGTTTTTAAGTTCCAGTAATCCAGGCATTGTTATTGTGTAGTCTAATCTCATCTCTCTGGATGTCTTTGCGACTGCCATCCCTTCCTTGAAGTTTTCCAACCATTGCTTGTAGTCTAGACCGTCCCTGATGTACTCTCCAACTTCTCCTGTGCCATCCAGTGACGAACAAACTTGCCAGTCCTGAAACTGTGGCAATAGGTCAAACAGTTTGATCCCTTTCAATGACGTCCTACTTAGATTGGTGTTGTACCTGACATACACTTCCTTGGCGAATCCTAGTTCTATTATTCTCTGCATGGCCGTCCAATGTATTTCCCACATCAACGGTTCTCCACCGCACCAGTATATCTCTTTGATGGTCTTTGTCTCCACGGCATTAGTGAACTCTTCGACCACTTGTGTGTCTTGGAATTTTTTGATCTGTTCTCGTAGGGGTGACGCCATCCACGGTTGTGATTCTTCGTTCCATGATTTTTCTTTTCTGGATTCCGCTTCCCAACTGCTACTCAACATGTCGCCACACATCCTACATTTGAAGTTGCATAGGTTGTTGAATCTGTAATCAAAACTCACAGTTGGCATTGTGGTCGCCCCTGTCTCGTCTGTGCTGTCGTAAGCTTCGTCTACCTTGTGTTTGAACAACTGGTTGAAGTACGATCTGTACACGTTCGTGTTCAACAGCTTGTGATCGCACACTTCACATTCGGATAACTCTTCCCCTGCCATCATACGTTGCCTGACTGATCGCATGTGATCTGAATTCCAGTGTTGTTCCAGTGTCAGTGGCTTGTACTCCTTGGCATCGTTGCCCGTGTCAATGTACTGCTTGAAACTCTGTGCGGGTTCCCTAGATGCACAACACAACCGTCTTTCCGTCTGCGGTGACAGGTACGTGTGCGTCCACGGTGCCATGCAGAATGTTTTGTTGCCCTCGCTGGGCTTAATCCTTTTCATACAACTCCGTCAGTTCGGGAAATGCTTCTAAAATGTTCTCGTCTCTGATGTCGTCTATACGTTTCATGCTGTCCTTGAACTGTTGTAGGTCTTGGGAGTTATCCCTTCTCATCATGTAGTCCAGCCCTGCTTCGAATCCTTTAGTGGCCCTAGTCAAATGATCCAATGGACGCAACCATTCTATGTGTTTCTCGTACTTCTCTTTTATCTGTTGTTTGAACGATTCAGGTAACAAGTCAATCCGCTGTGCATAGGGATATTGTAACAAATTAAAATTGAAGTCTTGGGGTTTCAATAATCCTTGGTCTACCCAATTCCTGTGGAAGTCCACTATGTGTAATGCATTGATCAGCCCCACTGTGCTTGATATGTAGAAATCAACTTTTGGACAGACCTCTATCATACGTTTCCTGTTTGCCACGATGTCTTTCCACACTGTGCCCTTACGCATGAACTCTCCCCTGTCCCCTTCTGCGTCTAGGCTCGCACCGATCGAAACAGAATCAAACTTGTTCCATAGTTCTAGCACATCCATGTCTTTGAATTTTAATCTTGTGAAGTTGGTGTTGTATATCAATCTCACATGATACATCTTACGCTTGTCTAGTTCTTTCAATATCCTGTAATGTTCTTCCATTATAAGTGGTTCGCCACCTGCGAAGTAGAACTGCTCCACATGTTCAAACTGTTCCAACATCTGTTCCCATATGTCGTTTGAATTTCTACCTACTTTTATAATTTTTGCGTGTCCGGGGGGAGAACCATTTAGTTTTTTATGATCCTCATACCAATTTGAGCTGAACCATGTACCGCAACTCCTACAAGCAAGATTACATAGGTTACTGAATCGTATGTCCCAATACTTGATAACAAAATCTGCTGAACCATCCGCTTGAGTGTTCTCAGTCATGCCAATGTTGTGGCCAAAATGTTTATTTGAGCTCAGACGTAGTGAGAAGAATCCCGACCCTTCTTGATCATAGCATTTGGTACACTGTTTGCTTTTCTTGTTGTTCAACATGTTCATCCTCATCTCTCTCATATCAGGACCGTTGAACACTGTTTCCATGGAATCCTTGTTTAGATTCCCTACCGGATATGTGTCTAATGCAAAACAACAAGGATATGCTCTACCGTCCGGAAATGCGTGTATGTGTTGCCATGGCAACATACAGAATGTATCACTTTTTATCAGTAACTCCTCTTGTCTAGGAGTCATGTCTTTGATCTTTAGTTTCTCGGGCTCTTTGGCCCCATACTCATATGCCACGATACCATTCTCCTATTATTGGAAAAGTTTTTTCAAAATCTTTCCCGCTACGTTTGTCGTATTGACTGTAAAATGCCTTGAAATCTTTCTGTAACTTTTCCTGCGTGGCCGCACCTGCGTGTGGTGTCTTAACAACATCCAGATAGTCTATTAATCGCTGTGTTTGATTGACTTCCATTTCTTCTAGATGTTTCACATTGTTATTTAAAAACTTCTGTATGTCACCCTTAAATTTATTTCTCAGGTCATCCGGTAGCACAAGCGGTGATTGGAAGCTAGGGAATCTCAATATGTTCAGTGTGTAGTTGAGTGTTGGTCCGTACACCTTACTTGCACTCTTGAACCACACCATCTTCTCTAATAACTCCGGAAGTGACTCTAAACACAGTGCATTGATAGTACACATGTTATGGATCTCTGACGGAACCTTGTCCACCATCATGTGTAAGAAGTTTGAGAACCAGTCTCCATAGTCTAATCCGTCCCTGATGTACTCTGCCTGTTTGTGTGTTGCTTCCATGCTGGTGTACAAGTGGAAGTTGTTGAATCCTTTCAGTTTGGTCTTGAATCGGTCAATGATGCTCTGCTTTGCTCCCAGGTTAGAGTTTATCGCAATACGCATATCAGGGTTCATCTTGTCTCCCTGCGTTTCTATCCAGTCCAACAGTCTCCACAGGTTCGGACTCATCATGGGTTCCCCGCCTGTGATCCTCAATTCATCTAGGCTCTTGTGTAAATCCGTTTCCCACCATTTGTAGAATGCTTCAACGTAAGGATTCGTCTCATCCTTGTTGTATGGTTCCGCTGAATCGTGTGCATGGGTGAAATGATTCCTGCCGTCTGATGTCAATCCTGTATATGGTCCTTGCCTCTTGATGTTGTTTGCCCACGTGGAACTGAACTGAGGATTACAGTAGGTACAGGCGAAGTTACAGGTCCTGTCGAACGCTATCTCCAAAGTTTTTAGGTTTACATCATCGGTGTAATCATTAGTGTGTGCCTTGTCTAGATCTGTATTTGTAAATATTCTTGATTTGTAAACCCTGTCGCTTATGTTGTCCCTGTCCATGTCCTCTATCTTCCAACAGTACTCACAGCCTTTAGGTCTATCTCCGCACTGCATCTGTTTACGTTCTGCTTTCTTCTGTAGAGTGTTGTGTATAGCACTCGGATTTGTCTTGATCGCTTCTAGGTCAATCTTGTGTGGGAGTGGGTGATGACAGCTCGTGGTCATTCCACTACCCAACCATATGGTCGCATTATACCATTTGGCTCCGCAGAAACTCGCACTCTTTGTGTCTAGTATTTGTTTTTTGTATTCTAGATCGTCCATATATGTTTTATGCGTTCTTGCACTCCGTGTAAAATTCTTCCATCTCGGGGAAAGTGTTAAGGAAGTTAGTTGATCTCCTTCGATCGTGTTCGTTAAAAAATGCGTAGAAGTTTTTTTTGTTTTGCGTACTTGCGTCCGCATTTTCTCGCCAGTGTGCGAGATTGCGTTGCATTTTTTGAATCTCAAAGTCCTTGAATATGTGTAGCCCGTTTTCCTCGCCGGAATTCGCCTGCATGTACTCGATGTTCGCCTCGTGTATGCTCTGGTACGACTCTGGTAGCAGTGTGATCTGTTGCCATGCGGGTTGTCTCAGCAGTGGCACGTCGAACCATACCCTCTGATAGGTCTTCGAGTACTTTGTACGCAGTTCTAGTATCTTCTCCAACAGTTTGTCCATACTCGTGATGCTTAGGTTGTTGTATGTACATATGAACGTTATCGAGTTACGCACAGGAATGCGATCCAGGAATTCTTCCACGTTGTCCATCATGTAGTTGAAGTCCAGTCCATTACGTATGTACTCCGCCTGTTTGCCAAACGCATCCACACTCACGAACTGCATCAGGTGTTCGACTTTCTCTTCCACGCATATGTGCTTGGTCATGTTGAAGTATTTCTCTTTCAGCTTCTTGTCCACGGGACACATGTTTGATGTCACGTTTAGGTGTAGGTCCTTCTTGGGATGGTCCGTTATGTACTGCAACACCTTGTAGGTGTTCACATCCATCATGGGTTCCCCTCCCGTCATACGGAAGTGCTTTAGATTCTTGTACAGCGTGGGCCACCATCGCCAGAATGCTGTCACGTATGGGTTCTCCTCCCTGTTGGGTATGGGCTTGCGCCTTCCCTGGAAGTGCTCGGGTGCGTTGTGTGGTGGTGACGTGGGATACGCTCCATACCTGTCCACTTCCCGGCCCCACGTGGTGGAGAACTGTGGGCTACAGTAACTACACTTCAGGTTACAGGCGTTGTTGAAGTTCACTTCCACGTACCTGGGTGTCCAGTTTTCATCTATCGGGTTCTTCCTGATGTCATCGAAGTCCTGCATGGCCCATGGTTCACCGGATCGGTAGTGCCTGTCTGACATCTCCCCAGTCTTCTCCATGTTCCAACAGTACGAACAACCTGAGGGTTGCTTGCCTTGGAGCATCTGTTGTCGTTGATTCAGTTTCTCCGCCGTGTTGTGCAGTGCCGCGGGATTCAGTTTGACCGCTTCCGCGTCCATCTCGTGCAGTGGTGGGTGATAGCATGAGTTTGTCAGTCCCGTGGGCAGGTGCAGTGACGTCTGGTTCCACTTGGCCAGGCACATGGTGGGTGACACTTCCGCCAGCTTGTCCTTGGCCCTCAGTGCATCTGTTTTGTAATCACTAGTACTCACGATCTTGTACTCCCTTGTTGACATGTTCAGGCATCACGAACCTGTAGAACCGGCTCTCGCCCTCATCATATTCTGCTATGGGCATGTCCAACTGCTGTCGCAGGCTGTTGCCAAATATCTCCAATTCACCGTCTATGTTTTCGGGCTTCACGGTCGAATGGAAGTAGTCGGCCATGCCTTCCAGGTCGCTGACGTCGAAGTCGTAATTCTTGTGGTCCACCACTGTGTAGAAACTGCCCATCCTGGCACCCAGCATGGCGAACTTGCCATTCTCCACGTCAGCACCTATGGTGCACCACGTGGAAAGTATGCGTAGGTTTGTGGGCCATATTTTTGAAAAGTTGTTTGGGTCTATGGGTTTGCCTTTCTCGGTACTCATCTTGACACCCTCCCTAAAGCCGGCGACGAAGGCCTGTTGCGGTGTTGAATTTATCACGGTTGTTGAATAGCAGTTGTGTAGGTTCTCGTGTGGCACACCCCAACAGAAGTCCATCCTGTTCTCTTCCGTCTCTGCGTTCTCATGCGTCTTCATTCCCAGACAGGTTTCCTTGTCCCATCCAACCAGTCCACCATTTCCATACACCAGTCCGTTGATGTTGTTCCTGGCCCTCCAACGATGCACTGCTTTCTTGTTGGTCTCTGACCAGTCCAGTGTTTGCAGTAGGAACTTCTCATCTATTATGTTGTCACCGTCCACACTGATGAAGAAATCTGTTTCTGCAAGTTCCGCCGCGGCCTTGTGTGCCGAGTCAAATCCCACCACGCCATCAACACGCTTGGCCCATGGCACCTTGTTCTTTAGGTCCGCCCAGTTCTGTTCCTTGTTTGGCTCTCGGAAACTGATGTACACGAAGTCCAGGTCGCTTACTCTGACTTTGTCTGCCATGTGACCCCTCCTTCCGCTATTTTGTTTGGCCAATGAATATCATCGTCCTCGAAGAAATAACCTTTTTGTGATTTGACCAATGTCCTGTACTTTGATTTTGGTAGCTGTGCTGGTTTCACGACGATCTCGCCGTCCTTGAACACTAGGTTCTCCTCACCATGCTGTTGTGACCACAATTTCTTCTCCAATGACACTTCATGCTCCTTGCCCTGCACTGTTATAAAGAACTTCTTTGGTTCCCGCTTGGGCATGTTTTTAAGTGCTTCAAATAATCCTGGCATGCAACTCCTTGTCATGGTAGTGCCATACCCTGCTCACACGTGTCTCTCCGACGTAAACGGCGTCTCCCGCCTTGTTTGGGTATAGGTATTCGTTCTGGTCCTTGGTCCTCGTGGTGCCGTTGACCCCTGGCTTGTGATGTATGAACTTGAACCAATCGTAATCTATCAATCCCTGCGATGTGGGATCCATGATCCTATAAGCCAGTGCAAACACCACATCAGTGCTGGGGTATTCGTCATGACAGTTAATCAACATCCTCGTCTTCGCGTCATTCCAGTTCTTTACTATGTCTCGTGCCGTGTCGTAGAATTGCTGTGCCCTGTTGCTTCGCCTGAAGTACATCAGACCGTTGTAGATGTTGGGCAAATGATTCCTCGTAAAAAGTTTCCTGTAGGGTGTTTCTTTTATAACATTATCCCTGTAATCTCTACAATCCACACTGAACACTAAGTCGTGTTGCCATAGGTGATACCACCACCAGTCTGTGTTGGCGGTCCACAACATGTCGGCCTCTAATTTGATGGTGTGGGTAAACGGTGTCATGTCAAACGCCTTGTATTCATTTGCCCACTTGATCTCATGCTCCGCACTGTCGTCTTGTCCCATAACTTTCACCACATCCACATATTCACTCTCGAACTTGCTATTCTCGTCCGTTATCACGCAAACTTTGTTGTGCTTGTTCCAACGTTTTACGCTCTTGGCAAGGGTAATGGATAGCTCAACGTAATCAGTCTTGTCATTGTTCTGTGCGAACCAAAGGAAGCCTTTAGACATTTGCTACCTCCTTGTTTAATACATGCACGTCCTGATCTTCTACGTAGGATATTTGATCTCCATGTTTCCATGCTAGTCCGTTGTCTGTTATTTTGACTACCTCGCAGTCCGGTGGCAGTGTGGGCAGTGCGAATGGTAACTTCTCGTATCCCGTGAACCCGTTGATCTGTTGCAGTGCCATTGCGAACAGGTAGTCATTGCGTAGGTTCTTGGCATAGATCCTGTACATCTCAGTGAAGTATGAATAGTGCTGTTTGATGTATTTGACTGTGTCAAATATCTTGCCCACTCTGTTGTTCTTCTTGAACAGCAACACTGTGGCCCACACCATGGGTATCATGCTCCATCTCCTCTGATCAAAGGTGTTCCTGCCTGAGAGATCATGTGCCGTGTCTGGCACCAGGAAGTCGTATTCTGTGTCAAACAACTGTTTGAGATTGTCAGAGAAACAGAAGTAGTCGATATCCATGACCAGCGTGGTGTCATAGGGAGACAGCTCGTAGGCCATGTGCCTGTCCACGTTGTTCCATGCCCGGCCGTTGTGCTTGTTACCTAATTCTGGTTCTATAAATCTGTAATTAATAAATCCCATGGGACTCATCCGTTGATACGTGGCAAAATTAGTGACCACCGTTATATCCTTGCAGATGTTCCGCTTGACCAGTCTGACACAACGTTCCAGTATCTTGTGATACCGTGTGTGCTCAGTGTCGAAACAGAAAAGCAATACACCCCTGGACATCATGCGTCCTTTCTAGCGAATGTTTTGTATATCTGGTTATATGCGTTAAGGCTTTCTTGGTTTCGTTCCAATAATATCGATAGGAATTCGTCCGGGGTTGTGATCTCAACAGGATTATTGTTGGTGTCTAGCAAGTAGAAACTGTCCTGTGATTCCTTCAATGTCCTCACTAGGCATATGGTCTGTGGATCAGCACGGAAGATGTGTTCGTTGTAGACAACGACCAGTCGTGAAGTTGCTTTCTCCAGTGCGTTGCGTTTGGCTACCGCCGTGTCATAAGAAAGATCTGATAGATTTTTTAAAGAGCCAATATCCATACCACAATTATACAATAATTATGGTGGTAAATCAACCTGGTAAAATTATTATGATGTTGAGTTCGAAACTTCCGCGTTTGATAACGCTCTTATGTCCGCCGCCAAACCTTCTCCGTCTGTGGGGTATGCTTCAAGCAGTGCCAAGGTCATCCTGGGTGCTTCGTTGGGGTTGGCCGGTGCACCGTCCGTGTTACCTGCCGTGTAGGTGTCATCATTGTCTCCGTCGACCGAATACATCTTGATGGTCAATACCGTTGCTGTGGCCGGTGCCGCGTCTAACTTGGCTGATATCTCAACCGTGTTTGAAGTGTAACCCGAGTTGTCTGAAGTCAGTTTCAATAGTACCGTGTAACCCGTTGATAATTCATGGAATCCGTTCGCAAGACCGTCTGTGGTCGGTGTCTCACCTGATCCTGATCTTGTTGACACATGTGCACCTATGTCTAGGTTACCTACTGCTGTGGCTGTTAGGTCATTGAACACGTCGTCCTTCAAACCGTCTATGCCTGTTATGCAACTAGGATCTATCCTGATGTATCCACCTGCGTTGAAGAACGCCCTCATGGTGGCGTTGTTGGCGAATGTGATCGATCTCTCTATGGTTGATGTTCCGTTCCACGTTGCCGCGTTGGTGCTTGTGCCCGCCGCCACTGGTGATGATATCGCTGTCGCACTTGTTGATCCCGCCGCCACCGCCGCCGCCAATGATGCTAAATCTGATATCAGTGCCGCTCTGACGGCTATTTCGTCACCAGCCGAGACTGATGATGATGTGATTGATACGTTTGTGTGGTTGGCGATGTTGTCCAGGCCCGTGAATAGACTGTTCCATGATGATGCATTAATAGTGCCACCAGCTGATACCGTCGCAATTGATGTTTGGTTCAGTCCGTACACTCCCGCTCCAGTTCCCGCGAAATGGTTGTACCCGTATGGGCTTGAACTGTTGCCAACGAATGCGTTGTACTCGTCATCTAAAATTGTATCACCTGCTGTGTATGCCATAAAATTATTTCACCCCTATCACGCACTCTGTCAGTGCTGTTTCTTTGTTGTATTTATCCTTGATCAGCCTACCCAGGGTGTTAAAAGCGGTACATTCGTCTAGGTTGGCTATCCTGGCCTCACCGTTGTTAGCACTTACTATACGGTCTCCCGCCCTGCCCGTGCCTGTTAATTTGACCATGACACGTCCCTTCAGTGCTATCATGGGGTGTGTGTCGTTGTTGCCCGCATTCGCATTCATCAAGAACGCTGGTGATTCTGAGACCACGCCAAAAACAGCGTCTGACAGCTCTGTTTGACATTTTGTTACCTCTGCGTGACCGCCCAGTACGACCACATCTCCCACTTCCACGGGTATGTCGGTCTCGTATCTCTCCGCCAGGTCAGCGTACATTGCCGTGGTTGACGTGGCGTGTACTATGTTGGCCCTGATGTCCACTAGTGTTGGTGCTGATAACTCGTCTTGTCCACCACCTGATTTGAATGCTGTCCAGGCGCCGCCTGCGTTTCCATAAGTGGTCGAGCCATCATCTGCGAAGGTCTCGTCCCACACCCAGTATAAATTCTGTTCTGTTGCTGATGACGTTTCACCCCTGTTCACTTTCAAACCTGTGAAGCTGGGCATGCCTGCGTTCGAGGATATGTTCCTGTTCAATTCTATTATATTGTCTTCCACTGACAATGTGGATGTGTTTATTACAGTGTTGGTCCCGTCAACTGTTAGATCCCCCACCCTCAGGTGTTCGATCCTTCCTGTTGATCCCGTGATCCTCAACGCTTCCGTTGTCGTTCCGCCGTCGTTGACCGTGAATATGATGTCCTTGTCCTGTGTGGTCTGTGCTATAGTGAAATCATCGCTGGACAGGGTCATTGTAATGTCAGTACCTGCTCCTAATCTCAGTCCATCATCTGATTGTATTGTAAGACGTGAGTTTGTTGTGTCAGTGGTATCTGATCTCAAGTAGTTTGCCGCCGCCACTCCGCCCAGTGCGTCTGCGTCCGTCGCTGTTCCCCTGAATTTTGCACTTGATACTGCTGTCGAAAGTTGGATACCCTGTGCGATTGATGAGAAACCCGCTGATACCAATGCGGCACCTAACGTTTCCGTTGAACTAGGTGTGAATGCTAGGTTGGATACCACGCCCACCACTGTGTCATTAGTCACTAATTTTAAGATTGATTGTTTTACACCCGTGTTGTCCTCTGGTGACTCTGCGAAAACCTGTGTCACACCAGATCCAGCGACCGTTGTTGGTCCAATCAAGGTCCATGCTGAACCGGTGTACACATAGAGTTGTGCGTTGGTTGTGTCGAACCACATGTCTCCCTGCACCGCACTCGTGGGTGCCGTGGCAGAATTAGATGTTGACCCTACCGGTTTCCATTTTGATCCTGTGTACACATTGATCTGGTTGTTTGTCTTGTCATACCACATCTGTCCCTGTACCTTGTTGGAAGGTGATGTGGTGTTGCTGAAATTCTCTAGGAGTTTGACAAGGTTCTCGTTCAACTTCTCACCGAACCCAGCGTAACCTTTCCCGATCAGCGTCAGGTCGGTTGTCGCGACATCGATTGTTCCGTCTGCCAGTGTTACCAGCAAGGTTCCGAATGTGTTGTTTATCTTGTATGCCATCGTCTAGTCGTTGTTCGATCCGTTGTCCCTGACTTCTGTCAAGAAACTAACATCGCCAACCAATTTGATCAATATGGTCGCTAGTTCGGGTGTCAGCATAGCGTCAATCTTTGCCTCTTCCTCTGCGGTCCACGTTGACTCGTAATTTGCGTTGATGTAGTCTGCTACTTCCTGTTGTGTTGCCATTTGAATGCTCTCCTTATGCTTATTTATTAAGGTTATCGATCTGCTCATCGTCGGATATCCAGGTCAAATCCTCAGAATAGGAACCATCAAGGTCCCGCAGGAAAGTCTTCACGTTGCTCTCCGTTAGCACCATATTGTGGTATTTTGTGTACCTTTTGTGTAATGCTTGTTCTTTGGTGGCGGTGTAAACCAGTTTCATACCTTTGCTCTTGGCCATGTTCATTATACTGTCTATGCATTTTTTCAAACACTTGTGCGTGTCCCTGGGGTTGGCATCCTTGTCAGTGACTATCCATTCCATGAAGGCGAACTTTGTGCCCTCTCCTATATACAGTCCTCCCGCACACACGGGCTTGCCATCAATTTCCACCATGATCCCATCAGGTGGCAGGCATTCCTTGGGCACCACACCGAACTCCCACTGTGTCCACCAGGTCACTAGTGTGTCGTAGTCCCGGTCTCTGTCCCACAATCTATCTTGCATTTTTCTGTATCACAATCTTGTTTACGTTGAACGTTGACTCAAAACAGTAACGCACCGCTTCTGCCACTTCGTGTGCTTTTAGCTTTGGCAGGTCTTCCCACAATCCCTTTGTCATGTCAGTGTCCACCACATCTGGACAGACATCATAGACCGACAGGGGCTTGTTCAGTAGTTCTTGCTGTAATTGTTCTATGTATTCTATCAAAGTTTTTTTGTTCTTGCAGTATTCCACGTATTCAGGATCCAACATCTCCTCATCTTCTCCAATCGGAGTACCTGACGTGCTTGTGATCACTGCGACTTTCTTGTCCTCGAAAACGAATCTGCCGTAAATCCTTTTCAACAGGTTCATTTGTCCTCTGCCAACATAGGCATTGAGTACAATGAGCTCACAGTCATCCAGCTGTTCCATTATCTCCACCTGGCTACATTGTAGATCGTAACCATTGCTACTGCTCAAACCAACGACCGTGTAATTCTTTTTCCAATACAGGTCTGCAATGGCCTTGCCTATCCCCCTGGTATGGCCCACTATCGCTATCTTATTTTTCTTGTTTCCTTGATTCATACACGTCCACTAGATTCTCCAAACCCTCGAAACATTCCGAGTAGTGTTGGTAATAAGCTTCAAACTTCTCTTTAGTGTACAGTGATTCCTTGTAGAAGTCAATTAGTAATGTGGTCCTCTCACTGGGATTGTTGTTGAATCCGTTGTGCAACTGGATGTCTGGTTGGAACACGTATGCCTCTCCTGTTTTCCAGGTCATCAGTTCCTGTTGTTTGGTCTCTAAATTGAGAACATACATACCACTTTGGTCTCCACCTCCGTCGTCCAGGCACATCTGATATCTCCAGCCCCCTTCGTTGTCCGTGTGATTACCAATTTTGGTGTCTGGTCCAACGGTCATTATCGCCACATTGGTCTTGTATGGGAATTTTCGTAGTATCGAATACAGCATGGGATAGTCATTGAATGCCTGTCCCTCATGACCCCCTGACTGTATGCCCAGTGCCTGCCATTGCCCGTTGACGTAATCGCCCGATCGGTCATCGAAGTCATCTGGCAATCCCCTAACGCTGTCTGAGAAGTCCTCTGGATCTAAGAATACCTTGTTGGGCTGTGAGTCGAACTCGTGTTTTATCTCTCGGAAATATTTTTCTAGCTGTTTGAAACACTCGCCTTGCTGTCCGTGGTAATAACTTTTATGAAGCATTCAGTATATTAACATTTTTATCATGTATCTGTCTATCATGATCTTGCCAATTACTGAAAAATTGTTCGCCGTGGTTGGTTAGTTCCTGCTGTTCACTCAATTCGAAGTAGTCCGTGAATTCCGTGTTGTTGATCATGATCCTTCTGTTTTCATTGCCGAACACGTACACTATCGCTTCGTCATCACCCAGTGATACTCCTAGTCTACTGTCCTCGACCCTGGTCCATGCACCATCTTCCTTGACCATGTGAGTCCCTGACACCTGTATTCCATTGTAGTCATACAGGTTGTCTATCAAGAACTTACCTGTCGCGAACACCTTGCCACCCACTGAAACTGTGTCACCTATGTCCACCTGTTCGACTGGTTTCAGCGAACCATCGTGCATCGAGATCATGGTTCCTGCTATGAAACAACCACCACCACCTGATCCTCCTCCACCTGAGCTTGAACTCCCTTGTGCGTCGCCAAACCCGGCCGCCGTCGATACGAAATTTACCCCTGCGTTGAACAGTGCCTTCCACACACCACCTACCTTGTAGTAGCCCGCTGTGATCTGTTTCCAGGATCCTGAAACTTTTTGATACATGGCATTAATGCTCTTCCATGTGCCGCTGACTTTGTGGTTTGCTTGTACGCCTATGTTGAATACTACGACTGCCTTGCCGTCCGCCCCAGAACCACTTGGATTGCCTCCCACCGCTAAACCTGAAGTGTAGTACGCTGACCCTGTGCCGCCCGGTGTTACCCCTGAGCCATTTGATTCTGTCCCACTGGCCGCGTTGTTTGATCCTGACTTACCGCCAGTACCACCGTTGTCGCCTGATCCACCATTGCCTGATGTTCCACCATCTACTCCGCCACCACCGGCTCCACCACCGCCACCGTCTCCGCTGTGGTCCTTGCCGTTCTCCCCCAGTGTTCCTGGTGAGTTTGACGTTGCTGTGTTCGTGTTCACGCCTGCTGTTCCGTTTGAGCTCTTGCCCGCACCTGCACCTCCGCCGCCGCCTCCTGCGACCGCGATGTCCGTGCCATTGATCCTTACTAGAGTGGCTCCGCCGCCGCCGCCACCAGATCCTGAGTATGGTTGTGGTCCAGCGTTACCGCCTTCTCCGCCTGAATATGCTGTCTTGCTTTTTCCGTTTCTTCCGCCTGGGGCACCGCCACCAGAACTACCACCCCCGGCTCCACCACCCACTGCAACTTCTAGTGTGGTACCGATCTGGCCTGCTGATATTGATATCGCTGAAGATGTTATGTAATGTCCCGCGGCTCCTGTGCCTCCAGGTCCACCCGCGTCTGAACTCCCACCACCGCCCGCTCCACCCCAAAGGTGAACATCGATAGATGTTGTGCCTGCTGGGATTGTTGCCTGTTGTAGAGTGCCTGTGTAGTTGAATGTCTTGACGACTGCTACCATGGGATTACGCCTCCCTTACGAACCAGAAGTCTCCGTCAGCCCCGTCACCGCCTGTTGGATTCGAAGTAGAAACAGTTTTTGCTGAACCACCCCATAGGTTTCCAAATGTTGCCACCTGTCCAATGGTCGGTACGCTGGTGCTTGAAGTGTCTGTTGTTGCTATTGCTGAACCTACGGCACCCAGTGTTACGTTTGTAACTGTAAGTAAACCTGCCGCTGTTGTCTTTAAAACTTTTTCTTTTGTTGCGTTACCATCTGCGACTGCGTCTGCCAATCTGATTACTTGTGAATAACTCTGGTTTTGTCCTGCTGACCAGTAGTTCTCTGACACATCGTAGAACAGTCTAGCGTCATCCGTGTCTGACGTTTCAACAATAAGCCCTGCGTCCGCTTCACTGTTCCCTGCGTTGACTTTAAGGAAAGTGTCCGAGTGCTGTACTATGTTTGATGAAGTGTAGTTGTAAGCACCGCTCACATTCAAGTTACCTGTGATTGTAAGGTCACCCGTCATGTCAATGCCGCCATCTGCACCCGTCAGTGTCAAAGGTGTTTTTGTTACTCCACCGTCATTCACTGTGAATTTTAGATCCTTGTCTTCTGAAGTCTGTGCAATCGTTACATCGTTGCTTGAAACTGTTATTGAAAGCTCTTGTGCGTCCCCTATGATCACCCCGCCGTCTGCATCCACTGTCAGTGAACCTGTTGTTGTGTCTGCCGCATCTGATCTTAGGAAGTTTCCACCTGCGATTATTGTACTTGATGTGTTTGATGTACCTGATACATCTATGTTAGCCGCTTGTGTGTTTGTTCCATCGAACACGGCACTCAGAGTTGAGTTGAGTGTTAGTCCTGCTTTTATAGAAGCGAATCCTGTCTGTGTCACTGTTGGTGTGAAAGTCTCTTTTGAAAGTATTGCCACCCTGGTGTTGCCTGCGTACATTGAACTGACAACCTTGTTTCCTCCTGCACTGGCCAGCGTTTCAATCTTGAATCCTGAAAGCGTCTGTCCTGATGTGTAAACTGGTCCTACTAACTGCCAAGCAGATCCTGTGTAGACTGATAGCTGATCGTTTGCCGTGTCGTGCCATAGGTCTCCTGCTGATGGTGATGTGGGCTGACTTGAACTTGACTTCGAACCACCTGTGGGCTTGAAGCTCGTTCCGTCGTAAACTTTTAATTGGTTTGTTGTGGTGTCGAACCATAGCTCACCTTTCAGTGGTGCTGTGGGTGCCGACGTTGAAGCGGCGTTCTCTAACAATTTTACTAGGTTCTCGTTGAGACCTTCACCAAAACCCGAATAACTCTTACCAAACAACTGCAACGAAGTGGTGTTGTCCACCGTCCCGTCTGTGATCGTTGTTACTACTGTTCCGTCTGTTTTGTTAATTGTGTACGCCATATATCAGTATTTATAACCTTCCCACGCTTATTAAAATAACACTTTCTCCGTCTGATGCCTTGTCTTCCATTGCTTTCCCAACGATAGAGCCCAACGCTGGACTAGTGGTCGTTCTCGCACAACCTGGGTGTTCCTCACAAGTTGTTAGAAGATCGCCTTTTGATATTGTTCCGTGTACTTTACATTTGACTTTTCCCACGAGTGCGATCGCTTGTCCTTCTGATTTGTCGTTCATCAAGTATGCTGGATTTTCACTGATCACCCCCGCCACCCTTGTGTCATTTGAAATAGTTGATTGTGTGACTTCTTTTTCTCCGCCAAAAATCATGACCGTCCCCACGTCGTAGGTGGAGTCTGTCTCGTAGATCTCAGC
>Ga0208646_1000947_pt1 | contig 15720 bp, 15 predicted proteins | sample AntAceMetag02UK8_FD_184762 | JGI IMG/M metagenome (GOLD analysis project Ga0208646, IMG submission 184762) | Saline lake microbial communities from Ace Lake, Antarctica - Antarctic Ace Lake Metagenome 02UK8 (SPAdes) (version 2) | ecosystem: Environmental > Aquatic > Non-marine Saline and...
TCCGGCAAGCGGTTGACAGCAGCGGCAGCCTCTATAAGCACGATCTCCCCGACGAAGACATAGCGCGGTATCTGGACTGGGATAAGCCGCTGAGTGAGCAGCCGGAGAGTGTGCGGGCGGCTTTGGCCGGTGGGCCTCTCAACGATGACATCAGAAAGTGGAACATAGAAAGCCCCGAGGGGGATTTAGCGTACCAGAAATATAAAGGGTTTTCTACTGAAGCAGAGGCGCGGTCGGCGGTTGGTGATTTTGAGGTCCGAGGGGGGCCGGGGTGGTCTGTCGTGCCAGAAGACGGGACGGGGGAAAACTTGATGCAGGCATTAATACAGAAGCACGGAGAGCAAGCAGCCTCCGAAGCCCTTGGCGAAGCTGGCATCCCCGGCCTGCAATACTATGACGGGATGAGCCGGAACGCTGGCGAAGGAACCCGCAACTACGTCACATGGGACCAAGGCGTGCTTGACCGCATGAAGCTGCTTGAGCGCAACGGCGAGGATATGACCCTCGCAATGGGCGGTTCCCCCGAGGCATACGCAATGACGAACATGCTAGGCGGCAACCAGCAGCCGCAGCAGGGCATGACCCAAGGGCAGATGGCCCGCTGGCTTGCTGACCCGAGGAATATGTAATGGCTGAACCATTGCCATGCGAATGATTGATTAGGGTGTTATGTTAGCAACAATGTGTTATAAGTAACAGAGTTTTTGAAATTAAAGGCCCGCCGTGATGGCGCGCTGTTCCCACGCCGAAAGGCAAGAAGGAGATTTTTACAGTGAGCGACACAAACCACGACGTAGTTCCGCAGGAAAGCGTTGTCGATTTGCCTTCCACCCATGAGGCACTGGAGCCGCAAGCCGAACTGGAAGAAATTCCAGAGGAAGCCGAAGCCCCTGAACCTGATGCAGAGGAAGAACCTGTTTCACTAGACGGTCCTGAAGCCGATCCAGAAGCGCCCGAGGAAGACGTATCCGAGGACGACGAAGGGGAAGCCGAAGAAGATTCCAAGGAAACTGCCGAAGTCATTGAATTTGATTTTGGCGGGAACAAACTTGAGGTCAAGGCAGGCGAAGTACCGCCCGAACTGGCTGAAAAGATTGACACCTTCTCCAAGGAAATCTGGGCCGACTATACGAAAAAGTCGCAAGCCAATGCTGAATCAGCCAAAAGTCTTGGTGCCAGAGCCGACGCCCTGGACAACATCGAGACGCTAACGGGCGAGGCATTGGATGTCTTTTCGAGAGGCAAAGGCATCAAAGCAGAAATTGAGCAACTTTCGGCAGTTAACATGCAAGCACTGTGGCAGTCCGACCCGGACAGGGCGCGGATGCTTTCAGACACGCTGTCAGCAAAGCAGGCTGAATTACACGGCATCATCGAATCCGTTGACCAGTACGAGCAGAACATTAGCAGCGCACGACAAGGCGAACTTGAGCGGCGCGCTGCCGAAGGGAAGCAAGTTCTGGATCGCAAGTATAAGGGCTTTTCAAGTGATGTAGCCCCGAAACTTGAGGCGTATGCAGTTGAGCAAGGCATCCCGGAGGCCGAAGCAAAAACTTGGGCTTCCTCTCCTGTCGTTGCTGAATTTGCCTACAAGGCGATGCTCTACGATCAGATGCAGAAGGCGAAGACGCCGAAAGAAGCACCCAAGACGGCCAAGCCGGTCAGCGCCATGAAGAACAAGGGTGGCAGCCGGACTTCATCAAATCCGAACAATATGTCTTTTTCGGAACTGGGCAAGGTCTTGGGTATCTCATAACTCAATTTCTAAGGAGGCCACACGATGGCTACAAACGTTACACTTACTGCTGATATTATCGCCAAGGCGGCGGTTATGCAGTTGGACAACAATCTTGTCATGGGCAAGAAGGTTTTCCGTGGATATGAGTCCGAGTTCTCGAAGAACGTCAACGGCTATGAGGTTGGATCGTCCATCACCATTCGCCGCCCGATGGACTTCACGGTGCGTGATGGCGCAACGATGAACGTGCAGGACGTGACCGAAGGCACAACCACGCTGTCTGTTGACCAGCGTAAGGGTGTTGACTTCTCGTTCACGTCTCAGGATTTGACCCTCAACATCGGCCAGTTGTCCGACCGGGTTATTAAGCCCGCGATGATCCAGCTTGCCAACCAGATCGACACCGATCTGATGGCCCTTTACAAGGATGTCCCCAACTGGGTCGGCACTCCGGGCCAGACGATCAACTCGAATCAGGACTTCTCCAAAGGACCGGAGCGGCTTGATGAGTTGGCAATCCCGATGGATGGCCGTTGTGCCGTTCTCGCGCCTGCCGATCACTGGGGGCTTGTCGGCGCTCAGACCAACCTTCTCAATGACCGTCTGGTAGGCGATGCCTACAAGAATGGTTCTCTTGGGATGATTGGTGGTGTTGACACCTACATGAGCCAGAATGTGCCGTCGCACACTGTTGGCGCTGATGTGGGCGGCACGGTCAACCAGGCAGTCAGCGCGGCGACCGTCACTTACACGTCCGTCAAGGACACCAACCAGCAGACAATCACGGTCGCAAGTCTAGACCTGAATGCCGGTGACGTGTTCACTGTTGCTGACGTGTACGAAGTCAACCCGGTCACGAAAGCCTCCACGGGTACGCTCAAGCAGTTTACCTGCGTTTCTTACGCAGCTAACAGCCTGGTCTTCTCCCCGGCTATCGTTTGGACGGGCGCTTTCCAGACTGCCGCAATCACGTCTGGCGTGACGGACTTGAACGCCAAGGCCATCACGGGCGTCGGCACCGCAGCCACGGCATACCGTCAGAACATGATCTTCCGCAAAGACGCCTTTGCGTTGGTCACTGTTCCGCTGGCATCGCCTCCGGGTGCAGTTGACGTTTCGCGTCAGTCATACAAGGGCATGAACATTCGCGTCATCCCTGTCTATGATGGCACGAATGACGTGTCCAAATGGCGTCTTGACGTTCTCTACGGTGTGAAGGCCGTCGATCCGCGTCAGGCCGTTCGTATCTCTGGCACAGCCTAAAGGAGGGTTGAAAAATGGCCGCAACTTCAAATAGTACCGAAACCATCATTGAACTCAGTGATGGCAACACCGATGGAATCCGGGTTGGTCAGGGCGCATCTGATCTCGTTGGCTTTCATGGTGCGTCACCCAGCGATCAGTATGTCGCCGTGACAAACACCAGTGGAACTCTGGGCAACACCAATGCAGCGGTCGATGCAATTATCGCGCTGCTTCAGGAAAAAGGGCTGATGGCTACCTAGTTATGCCAAAGCTCAAAATACATGCGCGGTCCTGCGTGTCGGATGATGTTTTGACGGCACAACGGGCCGCGTTTCCTGACGCTCCCGAAGTCTCAGGCAGAGGCACCCTCGCCGTAGTTGGCGGCGGGGCTTCTGTTGAGGGCTACCTCGACGAGTTACGAGAGTGGCCCGGCGATGTTTGGGGTGTGAATTACACCGCGCCGTGGCTTAGAGCTAGGGGTGTGGATTGCTTTTTTTATACGATAGACCCCAAGGACTTAGATTTAGATAGCGTCGGGGCAGCAGTCCTGGCAGATCACTGTCACCCCTCGCTAGTGGGAAAGGCCGACAGTTTGGCAAAGGTAGTCCCGCCGATGCCCGGCCCAACGAGTGCCGTTGCATCTTCGCTGTTCTGCCTTCGGTATGGTTACGATGGGGCTGTGTTTTTTGGATGTGATAGCGGGTTTGAAAAAACCAGCCACATTTACAGGGACGATCCTGTTCCCGATTTGGTTGTTGTTGAGTGTGGCGGCAAGCAATACAGAACAAGACTGGAACTTATCTTGCAGGCCGAACAATTATCGTCGGTGATTAGAGAGTTCCCGGACAGGTTCGCGTGTCGCGGCATTGGGTTTTTGAGTGCGCTTGTGGAGCATGGCGTTTATGATGTGAAGCAGATTTCCAAGGGCATTGCCGAGGGCTTGCGGTACGAAAGAGCGTTCAACATTGAGGCCGAAGAAGGGGCATCAACATGAGCATGGTACAGATTTTCAATATTGACGGTGACGTAGTTTCAGAGGCTTGGATTGGCGATGATTCACCAATGCCTGACGGCTGGCACCGGGATGTCAACAGCGCCATGAAAGCCAACGCTGCCAAACCCAAGCCAGCCAAAGCCGCCGCCAAGGGTAAAGGTAAATCCAAGGCTGTTGAGGTTGAGGTTGAGGCCGAATCCGAAGGCGAGGAATAGCCAGTGAGCCTCCTGACAATCTGCAACGGGATTGCGGACACAACCTCCGGCCCGCGACCGGCGACAATTATAAGCAACACCAACCCGGAGGCGCAATCCTATCTCCGGGCCGTTACCCGTGTTGGCTTGCGATTGATGAAGGTCTACCCGTGGAATATTCTGCGAAAGGAAAACACCTTCACCGCGCCCGGAACTGAAATCCTTGTGGCTGCGGCTTCGATGCCGACCGACTTTGACAGGTTCATTCCGGAGACTTTCTGGGACCGCAGCACGACCGTTTTACTGTCTGGACCCGTACCCGCCTCTCGGTGGCAGTCTCTCAAGGCTGAAACATATGTAGGCGATAACACGATATTCACGTATCGCGGCGGCGACATTCTGGCTATTCCGACAGTCGGCACCGACAGCATGGTGTTTGAATATGTCTCGAATCAGTACATTGAAAGCAGCGGCGGCAGCGCGCAGTCAACCTGGCAGGCCGACGAGGATGTTTCCATTCTCGACGAGGAACTTCTTACCCTCGCGGCTACCTATATTTGGCTTTCTTCCGAGGGCTTGCCTGCTGGTGATGCGTTTGGCGCGTTCAAGGAGTATTTTGACACGCTGCAAGACAACGAGAACGCAACTGAAAACATTGCCGTCACGGGCGATATATTTGCGAATGATGCGCGGCACTGGAACGGAGCGCCTGTCGCGTCTCGCACTGTTTCCGTAGGGTATTAGGATGGCGACAAGCACCGCATTGCCGCCGCCTGTTGGCGGGTGGGATGGCCGGGAGAGTTTGGCGGATATGCCAGAGGATCACGCGGTCAAGATGGAGAATTGGTTTCCGTCTACCGATACGGTTGACGTGCGGCGCGGCCACACTAGCCACGCGACAGGGATGAGTGGCAACGTCGAGACACTGGTTGAATATGTCCCATTAAGTGGCGTGGGCGAATTGTTCGCGGCCAACGGCGGCGCAATTTACGATGTGAGTTCTTCCGGGGCTGTCGGTGCTGCGGTTTCCAGTGGTCACACGAACGACCGCTGGCAGTATGCGAATATTGGCACGGCGGCGGGGCAGTTTGTTCGGCTGGTAAACGGCGCAGATACGCCCTTGCTTTACAACGGTTCGACATGGGCAACCACGGCCATCACTGGCCCGACAGCGGCCAACCTTGTTTGGATCAACGTCCACCAGAAGCGCATGTGGGTGGGTGAGGTCAACAGCCTGTCGGCTTGGTATCTGCCGGTAAATTCAGTCAGTGGCGCGGCCACGGAGTTTCCCCTTGCCGGCGTGTTCAAAATGGGCGGCTATATCATGTCGATGGGGACGTGGACACGCGACAGCGGCGATGGCATGGATGATGTGGCGGTGTTTGTCACGTCCGAAGGTGAAGTCGCGGTTTATCAGGGAATCGACCCGTCCGCTGCGGCAACATGGGCATTGATTGGCGTTTTCCGCATTGGTGAGCCGCTTGGGCGTCGGTGCATGACAAAGGCTGGCTCTGATCTCATTGTAATGACGCAGGACGGCTTTGTACCGCTGACACGCATCCTTACGACAGATCGCAGCCAGAGCCGCATGGTGGCGCTCTCCGACCAGATCAGCAAGCCCGTGAATGACGTGGTGCGAATATATAAGTCTAGCTTTGGCTGGCAACCGATTGTCTACCCGAAAGGCACCTATTTGCTGTTCAACGTGCCGATTACGGCATCAACAGAACAATTTGTGTTCAACACAATCACGGGCGCTCCGTGCAAGTTCACCGGGCAAGATTCTCTCTGTTGGGGATTGTTGGATGATGCGCTGTATTTCGGCGGCAAGGACGGCGTGGTTTATCTGGCCGACAACGGCACCAGTGATAACGGCAGAAACATCGCAGCCGATTGCATCCAGGCGTTCAGTTATTTCGGAAGCCCGCAGATGCGTAAAATGTTCAAGCTGGTTGAGGCTATCTTCCAGAGTGAAGGCAACCCCAACGCGGCGATTGATTGGAACGTGGATTTCAACCTCCTGAATCCAACCAGCACCGCCGAGGCATCACCAACGAACGCCGCACGGTGGGGCATTTCACGGTGGGGCATCGGGACGTGGGGCAGCGCCGGGCAAATCTACAAAGGGTGGCGCAAGGTTCGCGGCATCGGTCGCGCCGGTTCTGTGCGTGTTCGCGTCAATACCAATTCGTCAAAGCCGTCATGGATTTCAACAAACGTCATTTTCGACAAGGGCGGCGCGATGTGAGCGAGGTTGTTTGCCTTGACCAAAACGGGACGGAGGCGCTGGCCGAATGGGTCGGATCGCGTATCCCTCATGTTGGCGGCGCGAACTTCGGCCCGTGTCAGGGCTTGGCGGTGGCTGACGGCGACCGCATCTTGGCAGGCATTGTTTATCACGACTATCAGAAAGATTACGATTCCATCCAGTTAAGCATGGCTGCGGACAGCCCGATGTGGGCGCGGCGCGAAAATATCGCGGCGTTACTTGATTACCCGTTTAACCAATTAGAGTGCCATAGGTTGTTTACATTGACGCCAATAGGCAATATTATTGCGTTGAGGACTAACCTCCATATAGGCTTCCAAAGGGAAGCAGTATGCCATTCGGCTTTTGGTAAAAACAGGCACGGCGTCATCATGCGGATGTTGCAACCTGACTATTCCAAACTATATGAGAGAAAATAAATGGGCAAATCATCCCCCTCCCCGCCTCCCGCACCCGATCCCGTAAAGACGGCACAGGCTCAAGCGGCGGCCAACCGCGAGGCGTCGATAGCGTCTCAAGAAATGTCGATGGTCAACCAGATCACGCCATACGGCAATATGGCGTATGAGCAGACCGGCACCTCTGAGAACAACAATCCGACCTATACGGCAACGCAGACGCTATCACCTGAACAGCAAGGTTTGCTGGACATTGAAAATCAGGTCAAGCAGCAGTACGGCGACACCGCAAACACGCAGCTTGCCAACGTCTCTGCCAAGCTGTCTCAGCCTGTTGATTACACCAGCTTGGGCGCAGCGCCAACGGCGAACGAGGCCACGCGCACGGCAACCCGTGATTCAATGCTGGCTCGTATGCAGCCGCAGATGGATCAACGGCGCGCCTCGCTTGATACCAGCCTCGCCAATCAGGGGTTTGTGGTTGGATCGCAGGGATACAACAACGCCATCGACGAGGCGAACCGATCCCAGAATGATATGTACCTCGCTGCGGATACGCAGGCGGGCAACGAAATGGCGCGCATGTATGGGCTGGAATTGTCCGCACGCAATAGCGCCATCAACGAAATCATGCAGCAGCGGAATCAGCCGCTGAACGAGTTGTCCGCAATGATGGCTGGTGCACAGGTCCAGGGTCCGCAGTTTGTGAATGCACCGAACGCACAGGTCGCCCCAACTGACATCATGGGCGCGACTTACGGCAGTGCGAACATTGCGAATCAGAATTATCAGACTCAAATGGCAAGCGGCAACTCAAACCGTCAGGGGCTTTACAGTCTGCTTGGTGCGGGGGCGCAAGCCGGAGCGTATGCGTGGGGCGCGTCTGATCGTCGCCTGAAACAGAACATCAGCCAGATTGGCGCTCTCAGAAACGGGTTGCCGGTCTACAAGTTCCAATATGTCTGGGGTGGCCCGGAGGTCATTGGATTGATGGCTGATGAGGTCAAGGTTCTGCATCCGCACGCTGTTCAATCGTTCAGCGGCTATGACGCGGTGAACTATGTGGAGGCCGTGAAATAATGGCTATGAACTTTCAAAACCCCGGATCACGCCTGACTACCGGCAACCGCTACGCGCAAATGTTGATGAACCAGCCCAACGCCAACAACGGCACGACCACGGGCGGTCTTGCTCACGCATTGCGGCAGGGCATGGCTGGCTATCTGATGGGCAAGGACAAGGCAAAAGAAGACGCCATGAATGAGTCGCTTGCCAAATACATCAAGTCCGCGCTTGCGGGCGGTGGCGGCAAGGCACCGGGCGGCTACAGGTTCCCCGGCCAAGCACCGGGCGGCGCGCAGCCGTCTCTTGATGACGTTCCGCTGTCGTTCGGATCCCCCGCAGGGCCGCAGCAGCCCATCCCTGAATTTTCAATGGGAACCCCCATTGATCCCGTATATGCTGATCCGGCTGGAGTGTCGGACGATCCAACCGTGAATCAGATGATTGGCGGAATCTCCGCTGGCGACGCAATGAGCGGGACGATGACCCCGATTGAGCAGGAGTTGGCCCCATTCAGGCCGCAGCTTGAAGTTCCGGGCATGACCAATCAGGACGCAGCCGCGCTCACCAACATGCCGCAGAACGGACCCCCCCCCGCACTCGGCAACATGCCGCAGAACGGCCCCGCGCCATTCGCGGTTGGATTGCAGGACGCCCCACAAGGCGCACCGCAGGGCGCACCCGGTCAGGGTGGCATGAACCTACCGCCGCAGACCGCACAGCTTGTGCAGGCGCTTGTGGCTGGCGGCAACCCGCAAGCGGCTGTCCAGATTGTCATGCAAGAGCAGGCGCGGATGCAGACCCGGCAACAGACGGTAAGCGACAGGGACTTGGCCTTCGACCGAAACAAGGAACTTGAACTTGCCAAAAGAGAGTTCTCCGTAACAAGCGAGGCCGAAAGGCTTATGTTGGCCGACCGCCTTGCTGGCAACCGTCAGAGCAGGTCCGCGCTTCAAGGTGTCCTGTTCCAATACGATCAGGCGCTTGGGCAACACAACGCGGAACGCGCGAGCTACAATCTACCGCCCGTTGGGGAACTTCCGGGATACCCGCGCCCGTCAATGGATCAATTTGGCGGCGGCGGTGGTGGTGTTGGTCGCCCGCCTGTTGCCGCTCCCCCTGTCAGCCAAAACCAGCAGCCATCTCCCGCCGTGCCGCCTATTGGTGGTAATGGGCAGACTGCTATTCAGTTTGGCCCAGACGGTCAGCCAATGGTTGCGCCGTCTGTGGCACAGCCTGCACCAGCAGCCCCGCAGCAGTCTCTTTCCGAAATGCGTCGAGCGCGCGAGTTGCAACGCGCAAGGGAAGACGAGGCAGTCAAGACGGGTGGTGTCTATTTGACGCCAGCGCAGAAAAAGATTGATGAATCCTTCGGCACCGACTACGCGGAGTTTGTGGCGGCTGGCGCAATGTCCGACACACAAAAGAACATTGGACAGCTTGATGATGTGATTGTCGCGCTGAAGTCAGGGAAAGACAACCTGACGGGTCCGGTCCTTGGCTTGGTGCCGAACAGCATAAGGTCCATGACCAACCCCGAGTCGGTCAGCGCACAAGATGCCATTGAAGAAGTGGTGCAACGGAACTTGCGGCTCATTCTTGGTGCTCAGTTTACAGAGAACGAAGGCAAACGCCTTATCGCCCGCGCATATAATCCACAGCTTTCCGAGGCAGAGAACGCAAAGCGCGTTTCGCGCCTGCAAGACACAATGCGGCGGGCGTATGAGGCCAAACTTGCCGCCGCGCAATACTACGAAGCAAATGGAACCTTGCAGGGCTACGAGGGTACAAAGACGCTGACAATGCGCGATATTAACGAAGACTTTGACCGCAGCGTTTCTGAATCCGGTGCAGCGGGCTCATATGGGCCGGACGCAGGGGGCAGCAACGTGATAGATTTCAACGACCTGCCGGACGAGTAGACCCATGACAGACGTTAAAATGCCAGACGGCACAATCATCCGAAACGTTCCAGACGGAATCACCAAGGGTGAATTGCAGCGCAGGATGTCTGCGTCGAACGGCCCTAGTGGCAACAAGGTGCTCCGGGCGGGTGAGTTTGCGGCGCGTGGGTTTTCAGACCGCGCGCTGGAAGTCATTGGGTCTGTGCCTGAGTTGGCATCATCTGGGCTACGGGCAATCCATGAAGACTTGGCACCGCGTCCGGGGTTTTACCCAGACAACCTCAAGAAAGGGTTCAATGCCGTTGGTGAATTTATCTCTAGCCCTCTTAACGCTATTTCTGATTTCGGACCCGCAGAGCCTCAGTCAGCCGTTGAGCGCTGGGCTTATGGTGGTGGTGGTGGCCTCGCTGATGCAGCGGCTTTCATGGTTCCCGGCATGGCTGCTGCGAAGTACGGTGGGCCGGTTCTTCAAGGCGTAGGTCGAGCCATGACCACGCAGCCCGCCATGCAAGTAGCGTCTGCTGTTGCTGGCGGCGGCGTGTCCGAGGCCACGGGGTCCGACGCATTAGGGCTGGCCGCTGCCCTGGCGGTTCCGCTGTCGCCGGTCGCGGCTCGAAAGGCGCTGACCCCATTCGCGTCTCAGTTGAGCGGAAACGAAAAGAAACTGGCGAGCGCCGCGCAGAAAATTGGGATCAAACTGACACCCGGCCAAGCGACAGGATCGAAGCCGTTGCGGACGATGGAGAGCGTGTTCACGCAAACGCCTTTCACTGGCGCAAAGCAGGGGCAAATATACTCCGGGCAAAGATCAGCCTTCAACAAAGCGGTTATGAAGACGGCAGGCATTGACGCTGACAGCGCATCACCAGAAGTTATCGACGATGCGTTTAAGTCACTCGGAAAGCGGTTTGACGAACTTGCTGCGGCGACCACAATCAAGGTTGATAAAACCTTTGTGGACGACATCGCTAGAGTTCAAGGCGAATACGGGCGCAGATTGCCAACCGACATTGCGCCTGTGTTTAAGTCCTACATGGACGACCTTTCAGCACTCGGACAGCAGCTTGCGAATAAGCCAGAGATTGCGGGCAGAGAATATCAAGCCCTTTCGTCTAGCATCAAGCGTCGTGCGCGGAGCGCATCGAACAATCCAGACTTGCAAGAATCATTGTATGCTTTGGCGCGCTCGATTGATGACAACCTTGAGCGTTCGGCAGGGCCAGCATTAAAGGCTGCTTGGCGCGATGTTCGGTCAAAATACAGAAACCTTTTAACGATAGACAAGGCAGTTGGCGGCGGCACACAGGCGTCACGCGCGTCGGCTGACGTTCCCTTTGCTGGCTTGCGTCAGGCCGTCAAGGCGTCTGACAAAACCGGATATGGACGGGGGCGGGGCGACCTTAATGAATTGTCACGGGTGGGTGATTTTTTAGGGTCGGCAATCCCCCCAGACAGCGGCACGTCAAGCCGGGGCATGATGAAATATTTACTCAGCGGCGGCGGCGGCGGCGGGGCGGGCTACTTGCTTGCTGGCGGCAATCCTGTTGTGGCCCTTGGCGCTGCGGGGGCGGCACTTGGAGGCCCGAAGGTTGCCCAAACGATATACAACACACCCTTGATGCAACGCTACTTGATGAACCAGTTGAGGCCGTCTGGCCCGTTATCAAAGCAGCTTTTGGGCAACGTCACAGCGGCCCAACAACTCGGAAACTTGGTGGACTAAAATGGCTTATAACGGCAGCGGCGTATTTTCGACAACCAACACATTCGTTTATGACACGGTGATTTCAGAAACGGCGGTGAACCAGAACTTCACCGATATTGCCACGGGACTATCCACGGCAATCACCAAGGACGGCCAAACGGTCGTTACCGCCAACATCCCAATGGCCTCGAATAAATTCACGGGGCTGACGGCTGGTAGCGCAGCGACGGACAGCGCCACACTTGGGCAGGTTCAGGCGCAGGCTTATGCTTGGGCCGGAACGGCTGCGGGGACGGCTGACGTTCTGACGGCATCGCCAAGCCCTGCCATCACAGCCTATGCGGCTGGGCAGGCTTTTCGTTTCGTCGCGGCGTCGGACAACACAGGCACGGCGACCATCGCCATCAACGGCCTTGCAGCGAAGGCCATTCAGAACGACGGAAGCGCCCTTGCGGCAGCAGACATAGCGACCGGCAAGATTTATGAAATTGTGTATGATGGAACGCAATTCCAAATCAGCCGTGCGCGCATCCCTTCAACAGATTATCTCGTTTCGGCTGACATTGGCGTTACCGTTCAGGGGTATGACGCCAACAACACTTTGAATGATGTGGTGAACACCTTCACCGCAGCGCAGTCAGGTTCGATCACGGCACTGACTTCAACGGCGGCATCCATCGCTGTGGACGCTGCGCTGAATAATCATTTCAGTCATACCCTCACCGAGAACACGACGCTCGCCAACCCGACCAATCTGGTCGCCGGGACAAGCGGATCGTTTTTCCTGACGCAGCACGCATCGTCCCCCAAGACCATGGCCTTCGGTAGCTATTACAAATTCGCCGGGGGTACGGCACCGACAATAACGGCGGTCAACTCTGCCGAAGATCGCATCGACTATATTGTGCGGACGACCACATCCATTGAGTGCGTCTGGACAGGAGCAATCGCATGACCATTGCAAAGATAAAACTTGATGGCTCTGTCATCTCCACGTTCAAGCCCCGCGCTGTCAACGTGGGCGACGGCGACGACATGGTCCAGTATCCCAAGGGCATCTTCGTTGGGGCCAGCCAGTGGACCGACGCGGAACTCAACGCACTCGGGTTCGCCCGGTTCTACGAGCAGCGGGTCGGTCCACTGCAACGCTCGACAGGCCACACCGACACGTTTGAGGACGGTATCGTCACGCGCGTCCATACACTGATCGACTATGTGGCCCCGGTCGTCCCGGACAAGACCCCTGCTGACCCTGACTACGATCATGTCGAGGAACGCCGACGTGCGTACCCTTCGCAGGAGGAAATTATCGTCGCTCTGTGGGAGGCATCAGTTGAGGGTCGCCCAGAAGCCCAGGACGCGCTTGAGATCAAGCGTCAGGCCGTCAAGAAAAGGTTCCCCAAAGCATGAGTGTCGTAGGTTCAGACAGCGTCCGCATGGGCGCATCGGGCAGCGCAAGCTACGATATAGACCAGTCGATCCGGTTTAATGATGGCGATGCGGCGTACATGAGCCGCACATCAACAACCGCAACCTCTTCTACAGTTTTTACGATCAGCCTTTGGTTTAAGCGTTCACTTTTAACTAGCGGTAATCCCACCCTGATAAATGAATACAGCGGGAACAGCGACGCTGCATACCTGATCATGCGTCTTCAACCGGCCGACACGATCAATGTGAGCGGTTACACCACAAACTGGCGTACAACTACTAGAGTCTTTCGCGATCCTTCTGCGTGGTATCACTTTGTTCTGGCTGTAGATACAAATCAAGCGACTGCGGCAGACCGCATTAAACTTTACATCAACGGCGTTGAGGAAACGAGTTTCTCCGCAAGCAGCAACCCCAGCAGCGGCACAAATTTAGGTTTTAATACAGGCGGTGCACAAAACATTGGTCGAATAAATCCGACAATCGGCGGTACAAACTATTTTGACGGCTACATGGCCGAATTTAATTTCATCGACGGTCAGCAACTATCACCAACGAGCTTTGGCGAAACCAACGATGATGGCGTGTGGATTGCCAAATCCTACGACGCAGCATACGGCGACAACGGCTTTTATCTTACAGGCGAGGACAGTGCCGATCTCGGCGCAGACGAGTCAGGTAACAGCAACGACTTCACCTCATCAGGGCTGACCTCGGACGATCAGGTTACGGATACGCCGACTGAGAACTATGCGACGTGGAACGTACTCGACAAAGGTACTATTACTGCGTCAGACGGAAACTTAACCGTTACGTCTGGAGCAGATCAGGCTGGTATTCGGTCAACCATCGCAATACCTCAAAGCGGAAAATACTACTGGGAAGTAACTTGTAATACGCTGGGTTACATAAACCAAATAGGGTTGGCAAGTAGTTCAAAATCAATGACCAATATACACGACAGCGGTGCTACGGTTAGCAACCGTGGCTGGGGATTTGGGTCTTGGTTTTCCTCATTTAACGGCAATGTAACCAAATTTAAATCTGATGTAGGCGGCGGGAGCCCTGGAACTAACTGGACTGGCGTAGGCAACCCTGCTGCAACCGACGTGCTTATGGTTGCGTATGACAGCGACAACGGATCACTATGGTTTGGCAAAAACGGAACGTGGTTTGACAGCAGCGGGACCGCAGACCCGGCTACAAATACTGATCCTCGATTTAGCGGGTTAAATGACGGCACGGAATGGTTTGCGCTGTGGGCAGGTTATTCCACATACTCACCTAACTACACCGCGAACTTCGGCCAGTCCGGCTTTGAGTACACCCCGCCCACCGGCTTCGTGGCTCTGTCCACCGCCAACCTACCCACACCTGCAATCAAGGACGGCACGGCTAACTTCCAGACAACACTGTATACGGGCAACGGTAATCAGACACAGACACTCACTCAGGGTGGTAATTCAACATTCAACCCAGATTTTATATGGATTAAGAACAGGTCAAACGCATACTCTCACAATCTCAATGATGCTGTCCGGGGCTACACTGGTGCATCACCATCAACAGCCGCAGATGTAAAAGTTTTAGCCTCTAATCTCTCTGACAACGAGGGACTAGATACTGTAACTACTCCGATCCAGCGAGGGTTTGTTCAGGAATCAACGTCTAACGGCTTTATCGTGAACAAAGGCACCACTGGTTCACAAGATGGGTTTTATACAAACGCTTCCGGTCACACTTATGCAGCATGGCAGTGGAAGGCCAACGGCAGCGGCAGCAGCAACGAAGACGGTAGCATTAACACAACTGCAACCTCCGTCAACACAGCGGCGGGTATTAGCATTTCCACCTACACGGGTAATGCCACAAGCGGAGCTACTATTGGACACGGCCTCGGTGTTGCTCCTGACGTAATTATTGTTAAGAACAGGGATGCTGCCGATGCATGGCAAGTTTATCACAGCGGCGTAGCGTCTGATCCTGCAACTGATTATTTAGTATTAAACACAACTGCCGCCTCGGTTGATAATGTAAATAGATGGAACGACACTGCGCCTACCAGTTCTGTTTTCAGTCTTGGCAACGCCGTAGAAGTAAACACAAACACTGAAGACTATGTTGCATACTGCTTTGCAGGAGTAGATGGCTTCAGCAAGTTCGGCAGCTACACCGGCAACGGTTCGACAGATGGCCCATTTATTTACACAGGTTTCAAACCTGCTTGGCTGATGATTAAACGAACCAACTCAACCAGCAGTTGGGGAATCAGCGACACTAAGAGAGAAGGCTATAATGTTGATAATGATTTCATAATGGCTGACACAACTGCCGCTGAGACTACGACTGACTACGTCGATCTACTCTCAAACGGCTTCAAAATACGAAGTTCAAGCACGGCTGTAGGCGTAAATAATAGCACTTACATCTTCATGGCATTTGCAGAACACCCCTTTGGCGGCGAGCTTACACCCCCAGCAACGGCACAGTGATATGATCTATGCAGCAATCCTGATCTCAGCCCTTCTGTACCGCATCCCGCGCGGTGGCCCGAACGGCCATGTGTGGCGCGGCTGGATTGGCTTCGCTCCCGGCTCCCGTGTCTCCACGTCTGTCTGGGCACTGGCCTCTGCTGGCGCACTGGTCTACGCGGCGGTGCTTATTGTTTTGGAGACACTCATATGACCGACGTAACCCCTTCCGCCGAGCTTGATCGGTTGACACTTACCCGATTGGGTACTGACACTTTTGACGCGGGAGCAGTCAATGTTTCATACGAG
>Ga0208646_1000961_pt1 | contig 15525 bp, 15 predicted proteins | sample AntAceMetag02UK8_FD_184762 | JGI IMG/M metagenome (GOLD analysis project Ga0208646, IMG submission 184762) | Saline lake microbial communities from Ace Lake, Antarctica - Antarctic Ace Lake Metagenome 02UK8 (SPAdes) (version 2) | ecosystem: Environmental > Aquatic > Non-marine Saline and...
ACACACACACAAAATATGAATTCATACGAAATTTGTTCGTATGAGTCTTTTGAAGGAAATGATGGAGAGGTTGGATTAACTGTTTCGTGGGATTATGAAAATACCGAGATTAATGATGTGATGGAAAAAGAGATTCACCCTAAGTTGGGTAGTAAAACGTCTCATTTGTGGATTGAAAAAGTGAAAGAGGTGGCGAATTGGAAGAGAGGAGAGGAAATTTACATGGATTGGAAGCAGAGTAGCGATGGTTGGTTTACTGTATGGTATAGGCGAGAGGACAAGACACAGAGGTGTTTTGCTGCGATGATTGATAAAAAAGGATATGTTTCAAGAGTGTTCTACCAAAATTACGTTTGGGACGAAAACGAGCATATCAAACATAAATTCTTTGTTAGGCTTGATTGTGAATATAATGATAAGAATACAGACTGGTTTGAGAATCCCGTCTAATTATTATCTTATATTATAATATATGATAGTAGAATTTGCGAAACCATCTGCAAAATTGATTTGGATAATATATTTTTTACTACGGCAACACACGCCCAAAAATGGAACTCACTGCTTTCAAGAATACCCCCGAGGAACTGATCCGCCTCATTATGGAATACGCCCGTCCCACATACCCGTATATGGAAGAATTGAAGACAGATAATGGGTGTTTGAGGTGTAAATATAATAGGAGTGATGATTTTATTGACGCAAAACATCAAAAAGCGTGGTTGCGAGAGTATATTCGTCAAAAGACAGTCAAGAGGCGTTTGATGATGATGAAGATTTGTTGTGATGGTTTGCCTCGTCCAGACGCAATTATATTCGGGCATCACCCCATATATGAAGAATACGAGGGGGAGGAGCCGTGGTAAAAAAACCCAATTAGGGCAAGGCAAAATTGATTTGGTTAATTTGATTGTTTATTTTAAGAATGCTTTGACCCCAGCCCAATCTTCCCCGCCATATTCCCACCATACTCTGCAGTTGTTTAAATATTTCCACCCCATACTTCCAAACTTTATCTCATCACCTTCTTGATAAGTTGTAAGACAATTTTGAAAACAACTATTGAAACGGGGGGATGCTCTTTTATTCTCTACCGAAAATCGCTTGAATGATTCCATATCAAACCCCATACTCTCCAAACATTTCATAAACACCGCAGTCATAATTTTCTGCGTAATTTTATCTGCTTCTTTATACACCATTCCACCACTACACCCGTTAATCATTTTAACAGAATTATATTCTTTAAAATCTGTGTCTATAATCTGCCCGTTTCTCACAACCCAAAAGTGTCCGTCAATTGTAGGGAAGGGGTTAGTTTTCATAGTCATTTTCTGTTTGCTTGGTGCCTTAGGTGCTTGGGTAGTCATATGTTTTGGGGTGTGTGTGTCTATCTCAACCTGGCTGGTGGGAGAATCAATTTTGCATATGTTAGTGAGGGGGATAGGAACGGGCGAGCCTGCGTAAAATAGGGGTGTTTTAACTCAAAGTTAAGGAACAGACACATTTAAACAACCATTAACTGAATATTAATATGAAAAACATAGATTTATTCTATTTAAACAACATATAGCGTAATAAAATTAATTTTATTACGCCTTTAATATCATTTATGCTCTATAATGTGGTTATTTATCTTAATAATCGGTTAATGGTTGTTTAAATGTGTCTGTTCCTTAACTTTAGTCTTAACATCTATTTATACATTAGTCTTCCAACTCGATCACTTCCAACAATCCTTTCCTAAACCTCTTTTCGCTACTCTCCTCCATATCAATCAATAGGGGAGAGAACTTCTCTGCAGTCGCATACTTATAGATGTCTAATAGTTCGGCCTTCGTCACACCAAGACCGAACTCCGAAAGGATCACATTCACCTCTCGGTTGCCCGACAACTTAAGCAAGACCATATAGGAACAATTGTTGCGAATAATCTTCGGGATTTTAAAGAAGGATTGTGATATGAAGATGCAGGAAACCCCGAACTTCCTTGCACGAATGTAATAATTCTCTACCCTACTCAAATCCTTCGCCAGCACCAGGTCGTCCCAGACAACCAAATGATTGAAGTCTTTATCAAACTTATCCAACGCCGGAGTATTATCCACGCCCTCCTTTATGATGATGGATTCACAACTCTCAGTAATCCACCGATAGAGGGGTTCATCTTTGTTTCGGGTTATGATTGTGATTGTCTGGAACGTCCCCTTACCCGCCGAGAAGAGCGATATTAGATTACATAGAAAATTGGTTTTGCCCGAACCTGACGGGGCGACGATACACATACGCATTGGGATTTTTAGATTGTGTAGATGAAAGTTGGGGTTCTCTACTTTATCCAAATACTGCTTCGGCATTCTTTCATATAGGTTCTCAATACGACCTGTAGGCATTTATACTGTATGGATATAAAAATGTAAAGATAAAAGACGACGGATATTTAATATCTGTATAATATAAATGTCGGCATACCCCCCGCCCATAGAAGAATCGCCTATATTCAACCCAACTGTATTCACAGTAAAGGACACAGCACTCACAATCTCCGAGGGCGAGAAATACTTTCTAAAGTTCCCTCAGGCACAAGGGACACAGAACTTCACAGATATTAATGTAGGCGGTATTGCTACAATTGAAGATGTTAAATCGGACACTTTAGAAGTTGCAGGGAACGCTGACCTTAATAGTAATTTGGATGTGTCGGGTGTCATAACGGGACAAACCATTGCGGGTATTAATGCCCGACTAGATGCCGAAGCGACTGCCCGTGATAGTGCCGATACGACTTTACAAGACAATATAACCGCCGAAGCGACTGCCCGTGGTAGTGCCGATACGACTTTACAAGACAATATAACCACCGAAGCGACTGCCCGTGGTAGTGCCGATACGACTTTACAAGACAATATAACCGCCGAAGCGACTGCCCGTGTTGCGGGTGATGCTTTGAAAGTTAGTAAAGTGGGTGATACGATGACTGGAGATTTAACCGTTTCTAATCCAAACGAAATATATTACAAAGACGAAACATTAGATACCCGATTTGTGAATGTTGAGGGAGTGGAAACCATTACGGGTGCTAAAACATTCTCTACAGATTTAACCATACAGGACGGTAATTTAGTAATAGAGCATTTAGCAGAAGCAGATTTTTATCCTTATATATTACTCAATAGTAGGAGGGCAGGACAAGTCTATGATGGAAAAAGTTCGTTGTTTTTAACAGAACAATTTCAGGACAGAGACAATATTCAAGGTGCGTATATAGAATATGATGGTGGTAGTCCTAACACACTATATATAGGAACTCAAAATCAATCATCTGGGAATCCAACTGCTACGAGAAAAAATGCTATAACTATTGCGAGGAATAGTTCTAATGTGGGTATTGTTGGGGGTTTGAATGTTGGTGATGATACTACGATTAATGGTGATTTAACCGTTTCTAATCCAAACGAAATATATTACAAAGGCGAAACATTAGATGCCCGATTTCATTCTTTGGATAATGATTATTACACAGAAGCGGAAAGTGATGCCCGTTTTGTGAATGTTGCGGGTGATACGATGACGGGTGATTTAACTATTAATAACGCTCATATAGGTGCGTGGGGTGGAAGTGCTAATTTTTGTTCTGTCTCACATAGTTCTTTTAACACTACTGGTGGTTATGCTCTCATTCAATCTAATGGTGGTGAAACCTATTTGAACTCAAGCGGAACGAATCCCTTACATCTTCGTCAAAATAACGTGGATAAATTGCTGATTAATAGTTCTGGTGATGTTGGTATTACGAATAATTTACAGGTTGGTGGTGATTTGTCTGTTGCTGGTTTAGAGATAATGTTAGGGGACGAGTTTGTCAATACCCCCACATACCGAGATAGTGGTAGAGGTATTCAACGTTTTACATCTCCATTTCCAAATCTTACTTCAATTTTAGATGATGAAATCCAAACTACTGGAAGAACTAAAGTAATTGTTGGTATGAATGAGGGTTATGTTAATTCTAATTCATTAAATCACTCACGTATGGAGTTTAGAACGAGTGATGGTGAGGTTAATCTTTGGGGTAGTCGTTTGCGATTAAATGATAATGCTGAATTAACTTATAAAAATCAGACATTAGATGCCCGTTTTGTGAATGTTGCGGGTGATACGATGAGTGGATTACTTAATTTACGTGCTGATACTAATGGTGATTATTTACGATTTAACGGCGAACGTTCGTGGTTATGGTATTCTACGAGTAGTGGAGGAACAACAGATTTGAGATTGAAAGACGAAGGAAATGGTAAATGGTGGAGGTATATGACGGCGAACGATACTGAATGGGCGAGGTGGTTTTTTGATAATAATTTATCCGTTTGTAAATTAGAATTTTTAGGGGGAAGTCTTACTATGTCTAATAATACTGAAATAAATTACAAAGGCGAAACATTAGATAATCGTTTTGTGCCGAAATTAACCTTTGATAATAGACAAGTAAATTGGAGTGAAATTGGTGCGAGACGTTTTGAGGTTCTTTTTGGTAGTTGGGCGAATAACAATACCGCCCCCTATGCCGATTGTATCCATTTTAATACGTGGGGTGATGGTTCTGGTGGTAAGTCTAACCTATTATGTTTAAAGAAAAATGAATTTGGAATGCGTATTTACAAACCTACAAGTTCAACATACCAAAATACAACTAATTACACAGATTATAGAGATGTGGTATTGGCGGACACTAATGGTAATGTTGGGATAGGAATTGATGCTCCCATTTCTAAATTACATATTTACCAAAACTCTACGGATACGGGGATTTCTGCGGGATTAACAATAGAACAAGATGGAGATGGAGATGCTCTAATTCAATATCTTACTACAAGTTTTAATAGATGGACGACTGGGATAGATAATAGTGATAGTGATAAGTTTAAAATAAGGGCGTTAAACGGTGTTGGTGATGTGATGGGTATTACTACTACGGGTAATGTTGATATTACGAATAATTTAACAGTTGATGGTAGTATGTATTTAGAGGGTGTATTGCGTATGGACTCTGGTAAGAATGTTTTTAATGCGTATGGTAATGCGATTAGAATTAATGAGGGTGAAAATTTTAGCGGTGGGACAAGAATTGATGGTGCTGTGAATATTCTGGATAACGCTACTATTGGGGGTATTGCGGAAGTGGTTGGTGATTTATCCACGGATAGTGATTTGATTGTGGGTGGGGTTATTAGGAAGAGTTCTTACCCTTTAATCACACACACTCATAGTTTTTATCAATCTACGTCCTATTTATCAAATCAGTGGCTTCTTTGGACTTCTGTTCGTGATACTGTTACGGACGGAGTGCGTGGTATGAAATTTCCGTATGCTATAAAACCTTATGCCGTTTCCATATCTGCCGAAGCGGACGGGTTGGAGGGGCTTGTTAATGTGACCGTAAAGGTTTTTAAATATCCTAATACTAACAATAATAGTAATTTTAAACTTTTTGGCGGGGCAGTTCTGTGTGGTTTTAGAAATTATGATATTGTTGATAATTGTGCGTTTTGTGATGATTTGGAAGAACCCGTTACTATTGATGCTAATACTACGTGGGGTGTTTATTTACAGAAAGGTGTCATAGGGAGTGTTGATGATAACCCCGAAATTATTGTTATGATTCACTGCCATCAAGTGTAATTTTCTCACTAACCGCCATACAGTGCCTTTTGCTTTTCAAATGACGTGCTTTGTGTATTGTGTCGTATTTACCGCCACAAAAACATTCAGTCTTCTTTGTGTATTTATGTATGTTGTTTTTCATATACTTTTGAAGAAACTTTAGATGTTGGCGGTTTATTGACGGCGAATCTTGGTGCTACTATTAATAATGGTGCTACTATTAATAATGGTGCTACTATTGCTGGTGGTGCTACTATTACGAGTGGTGGTGCTGATATTACGGGGGTTTTAGGTGTTAGTAATGCTACAACTGTTGGCGGTTTATTGACGGCGAATCTTGGTGCTGTTATTAATAATGGTGCTACTATTGCCGGTGGTGCTACTATTACGAGTGGTGGTGCTACTGTTGGGGGGGTTTTAACTGTTAGTAATGCTACAAACCTTAACGGTTTTTTGACGGCGAATCTTGGTGCAAGGATTACGGGTGGTGCTACTACTATTACAGGTGGTGCTACTATTAATAATGGTGTTTTTATTACTGGTGGTGCTACTATTACTGGTGGTGCTACTATTACTGCTACTACAACCCTTACTACTTTAATTGCATCTGGTGCTACATCCCTTAATACTTTAACTGCATCTGGTGCTACAACCCTTGCTTCTACTTTAGACGTTGGGTCGGATACGATGATAGATGGTGGTGCTTATGTGGATGGGAATATATCCACCAAAAGTGCTATTTACAATAGTATGACGGGGTTTGGAGGAGATGCGCAACCTTCTATACATCTTTTAAAAATAAGTGGTGGTGGTGGTGGAATAGTTATGAAGGCGACATACGGCGAGAACGATAATGTGCAGGTGACTCAGCCTCCTAAATTGGATTTTTATACCAAACGATTGGCAGCGGATACTTTGCGGATGACGTTGAGCGAGGATGGATTAGATGTTGCTGGGACGTATAAGGTGGGTAATGTTCCGCTGATTACGAATACAAATAATTTTTATCAATCTACGACCACTTTAATTTCTGGCTATATGGTGTGGAGTAGTGTGAGAGATGCAAGTCGTGATGGCGTGTATGGTATGAAATTGCCGTATGCTATAAAACCTTATTCCGTTTCACTTTCTGCGGAAAATGATGGTTTGATTGGTGCGGTAGTGATGAACGTAAAAGTTGTTAGATTGTCAAGTACCAACAACGTTAGTAATATACAATCGGCGACTGATAATGTAGATTGCGGGGAAAGAACGTTTTCTATTACAAATAATGTTGCCTTTTGTGAGGTTTTGGACGATCCCGAAACGATTCCCGCCAATACTACGTGGGGCGTTGAATTGACGAAGACTTCGGGATCGACAAGTAATAATCCCGAAATAATTGTATCTATTCATTCTTATCAGTTGTAATTTTATTCAGTATTAGATATTATCATCACTACTCGTATCACTTACCCCCCCATTCACACTACTCTCTGGGAGTGAGAGGCGGAATGTCTCATTCAACGATGGTGTATGGAAAAGAGCATCATCATATTTCCGTTTCATCACATTTGCCTTTTCATAGATGGCCACGTATTGTTTATAACAATCATCGAGGAACACTCTACCTTCCACATCGCGGTGGGGTCGTTCAAGGGTCAGCATCTTATAAATCCCAATCGCCAACGAGTAGAAATCTTTTGAGGCGATCAGTTCATTCTCACAATTCTCCTGCAGTTTCAAATACAATTCAATTGACCCGATGATACCGCAGATAAGGGCGAGGAGGCAGGTTATACCACTGATGTATTGCTGGGCGATATATTTATCGGCTCCCACCGACAACACTGAGTTTATAGCGGAGATTACAATCACCGGTATTTTATAGTATTTCAAAGTAGATTTATATACCAAAAAATTTTTTGTATGCTGTTTCCGCATTTTAAGGGCGTTTAGTCTTATGCCCTCCAACACCCGCTCAATATCGTCGCTCCAATCCATCTCTATATATAATATAGAGATAGATTATATTATGATTTCGCATACGTGAGGCGAATTGCCCCCCCGTCCCAATCAGACAGATCCATATTGTACTGGTCTCTCTCCCCCAGTTTATTACACATCCGCCGAAGAACGAAACTGGTCTTTCGGTAAAACATATATTCACTCTTGGTGATGAGTTTTTGTTTCAGTTCCCGTTTCATCATCCGTTCAACCACCCCCATCGTATGAAGGAGCAAATCGCGGTGTTTGTATGCCTTGTGGATGGCGTATGACACCACTGAATACACCAGATACTTGTCCTTTGTGTTCCACTTCTTATTGAAATCGGGGTTCTGCATCAGTTCAATATATTTCACAACCCTCGCCTTCTCATCGTCTGATAGGTTGGTGTCTCGTATGTCTTCCTTTACCATTGCACTAAGTCGCAGAAATCCGTTGAGAACCACGAAGAGAATTGAGATGTTTTTGTATTCCAGTTGCTCTTCCATAATTGTTATATATATGGGGGTGTCTTTAACCCCTTTATATGACGTTGTTAGTGTATAACACCACCCCCCTCAATAATTACTTACAAACAACTCTTTCCTATTTCCCCCCCCCCAGACGCGAGTCGTTGCCTCCCCCCCTCACAACGACTTTGTGAATAAAGAAGTTTTTGAATATTTTGCGGATATTGGGACTATCGTTGATACTCATCAAAAACTTTCCCTTTACCCGCGACAACACTCTCGCCATTTCATCATAGTCCATATCGGGAAACTCATACAACCCATCACTATTCTCATACGGGGGGTCTAAATAGATGAATGCACCGGGGCGGTCATATTTTCTAATGACGGTCTTATAATCCTGATTCAATACGGTTGTGTTTTTCATATACTCTGCAGTCTCGGGTATTCGCCTCAATTTTTTAGCGATATCTGCAAACTTATATAACGGGTAAGTCCCGTCTTTTCTCATCGCGATTTTCCCACTAAATCCACCCGACGAGTAGGCGGTATAACGGGCGAGTTTCCCGAGCGAGCCAATAGGACGCCCCCCATTTACAAGTCGTTCCGTTTGTTCGGGCGTCAGATTCTCATATTTTGAAATCCCGGTGAGGGGGGGATTACTTTTTATTATCTTATGCGCCTCAACCAGAGCAGGGTCTAAATCACTAATCACCGCCTTTACCGCAGGGTCTAAATCCATATGCAAATAGACAACCCCGGATCCAACAAACGGTTCGATATACACGTTGAAATCGTCGGGCGCATTTTTTTTCACTAAATCCCGAATTGGGATCTTACTACCAACCCTCGTCAATATTGAAGGGACTGTCATATATAATACACAAGCATTATATATTCTACCAAGTTCGCTATTAGTATCCCAACATAGCGAGTTCATAGAGAACCTCTTTCGCCTGCCTCATAGGGAGCATTCCCCCCTTACTCAGTTTCATCACCAACAGTTTGAACTTCTTGATGTATTCCCGGTTATCATTGCCTGAGAGGATCTGCCCCTTCATCAACTCAAACTGGTCTATTTCCTTATCCTCAGCGGACTTATCGGGTGCGGGGATATTCAACTTATCAATAATGCCCGATGCAGAGGCGACTTTATGGAGATAGGTTTTCTCGTTGGTATCCAACTCGGCGATCTCGTCAAACGTAGGGACACCCCCGCCGATGATTTTACGGATAACACTCCCCATTTTCGCCGAAGTCCGCTGTGATTTGAACCCGCAAATACAACCCCCCGATTTGGTTTTGATGCTGACGATGTTTTTATCGAGTTGTCCCTTGTTGATTACATATCTGCCGAGAGGAACGAACCGGGGCGATACGTACGAGACACCCGCCGTATAGTCAATATCCTCCTTGGTGAGGTTGTCGCTCCTTTTCGGGCGAGTAGAACCAACGTAATTGCGGGTGCGCGGGCGACCGACACCGCGACCCCTGATGCCCGATCCCGCCACTTTTTCATCCCCGTCGTCCTCCTCCTCTGCGACACACTCAAACAGGGTTTCCCCGCCCCCATCACTTTTGACCGGGGTCGCTATAACGGGAATGGCTACAGTTCCCGCGCTTGAGAAGGCGGTTCTAATCTCGTCGTCCTTTTCAGTGAGAAACGAAATCATACGGGCTCGAGTTGTCATTACGGTTGACTTTCCGCCAATCGCCCTCAACAATTCCTTTCCGCGAGGAAAAGTACTGATGGTGTCGATATAGGCGGACAGTTGAACCTTATTCAGTCCCCCCCAGACCCCGGGGGGAATATACCCACCACCACCCGTCTGGATTTGGGACTGATTGTCGGCGATCAGTAGTTTGATGTTCTCCAGTTCGCCGGAGATTCCACCGCTGGTTGCGACAATATCGTTCAATCTTCTCAAAGCGACATCCAGTTGCTGGGCGGAGGAGGCAGTCTCAACCGCCTTCATAATGGTCTCCAAATCCAACCTCTTGGGAATATCCTGTAGAGCATCGCTAAGGAGTTGCTGGATATCGAGGCGGGTTTTCGCATCCCTGACAGACATCAACCCTTCCAGAACTTTGGGACTTGGTATCAAATCTGCCAGAGCGGAGATGTTATCAATCAATAGCCTTCGGGTTCGGGCATCGCCCGTTCTGAGAAGCCCGATATCTTGCTTCAATTCATCCAAATCCTCTTTACTTACCATAGTTGAGAGGATGCTCTCGGTGGACGTTAGGAGTCTGCTTGTATTCTGGACGCCCTCGGAGATACCAAATACATCGCTCTCTGCCCGGGCGTATTCGCGGAGAAGGTTAATGAATATGTCGGCATTCACTCCCTTCGTCCATTTACGTTGGGTGTGACCGATGATATCGTCTATCCGCGACCCCAAATAAACGATATCGTCATTCGCCAACGACTGGACGACTTTATTCGCTTGCGTGGAATCCATAACGGCGGTCAAATCGCCCCTAATGGACTGCTTCAATCCCTCAATATCCCTCATCTTCTCATCAAAGGTTCTCGTGTCAGTGGGCTGTTGCGGGACACCGGTTTGTTTAAACAGACGGTTGGCGGCGTAGTTCTTATCGTCGTTCTTGGTTTGCAGGCTCAGGATATTGAGGTACTCGCGCCTGAACTTGTCGGCATCTAACGGGGATCTCAACGGCATACCACTCATTTTATACACTACTGAGAGAAAATAATGGAATAAACTAATTCCTATTACATTATTTTTGCCGTGGTTTTCATTTAACGGGGGTTTCATAAACGGGGTATTCGCTCACATCTGCCCCGCCCGCGAGTATTGTCTCATTGACGACATCGTTGAACTTGGCGGTGATTTCTTCTATAGGGTGTTCCATATACTCCGTCATATCCTCTACAAACTGCTTCTTCCTCTTCTTGCTAAACAGAGAGGGGTTTGTGAGGGGGGGGAGGTCGGCCTTATCCAACAGAATGACTTTCACCATCATCGCCTTTTCCTTGAGTGCAGTATATTCTTCTTTTGTCTCACAAACTATTCCCATTGTATCATATATACAGATATTAATTTGTATATATAATTAAACTATTCGTTCTTAACATATGTTGTCAGCATATTCGCCGAACTTCCCATATCCTCCATCGTATCGGCGATCTTCTTCTTCTGCTTAATCGTCTCTCCAAACTTCTCTGTGAGGTAGGAATGACGGAGGAGATTGACGCCAACCTTCTTATTAAAAATGTGATTGATGCGTTGGTTCAACTTCACAGAGGTCATAGGATTTCCATTACTATCAAACAGGAGGTAGTCGGTGGGGTTGATCGACAGCCACTTTGTAATGATGGTCTTGAGGGCGGGAGGGAGGTCAATCTCCTGTCGGCCATATGTCTTTGCCGTCTTGTAAGAGTTGAATACCATCTTCTTTTTATCGAGGTAATTGTCTTTATCCCGGTCGACATTCTTGATTTTGAAATCACAGAAATCCTTCGCTCGGCGGGGACTGATGAAGGTACCGCCCAGCAAGGCGATAATGATATAGTTCTGGATCTGCTGGATATCACTCGGGGTTTTATGAGTCTTCTTATACAGGAGTTGGGCGTTCTTCTTGAGGTCGGCGAATACCGAGGAGACTTCCTCAGGTTCTATCCAGTTCGCTTCTTGCGATGCACTCTTTTCCTGTTTCGCCATATCGGCGTTGTATTCCTTAATATCCTCACTCATTAGATCGCGGTACGCCTTCTTGTCCGTTAGAATGACGAGGGCAGAGAGAATCGTCTTGCGTTTATTGAAGGGGGTGTCTTCCAGGACGGAAAGTGTCTTGGTCGGCTCGTCAAACTTTCCTAAATCGTAGTCGGTATCGCCGAATACTTTGCGATACAGCGATTTCAATATACTGGCGTATGTTGTGAGAGAGGAGGAGGAGAGGTTGGGGCGCTTTGACTTAATTAAGTCTTTAATTTCCTTCGTCATTACATATCCTATAGATAAAAAATACGTATCTTTATTTAATCAACCTCCTTGCATCTCTATTCTGCTGAATGAGTTTTCTTATCTGCCGTTTGCGGGCGGAAATGCCCCGCTCACCCCCTCCATCGAATCCCCTCCCACCCATAGGAGGAAAGTACGTTTGGTTTGGTTCTTCTCCGTCCTCGGTCGGGTTCGTGGGAATAAAATTACGGGGGAAAACCTGATCCCCCTCTTGGTCGTAAAATCTCCCCCGGATTTGATACACTTGGGATCTATAACTATTGTAGCCTCGCGGTTGTTCGCCGTCCTCCGCCCACGTTCGCACACCCATCAACTGCACCATTTCCCCCCCCGCGAGGGGGGGATGGGCGGGAGGCGGAGGAGGGCGGAGGTGGAAGGGGGGTGATTCCTCCCCCGTTGGTGCGCTCGCTCCTGCCCCGCGCCCGAACAGCGTGCGTCGCGCTCTGCGGTCTGACACCCCGGTTCCACCCATTTTTCCACCCCCGTCGTCGTCTGAGTCGTACTCTTCGTCCTCTTCGTCCATCCTCTCCAACGGGTGCGACGATGAGAAATCAGAGGGACGCAAGGGACGCTCTGAGACGGGTGCCGCCGACGCGAAACCGGGCTCGTCGCCGAAGTAGGCCTGGGGTGGGGGTGGCGCGCCGTCGTAGCGGATTTTGACGGTTTCTTTCCTCTCCCTCTTGAGCTGCGCCTTCTGCTCCTTGATTCTTTTCAACGCCTCCTTTGCTTCCCGCTTGGTTTGTTCGTATTTCTTCTCTGCATCCCGCTGGATTTGTTCGTATTTCTTCGTGTCATAGTCTGCGATTGCGGCGGCGTATGCGTTAATATCTGTAATTATCATCTTAGCCATTTCGACTTGGCTTTTGCTGTTGCCGTGCATTCGTAGTTCTCTCCCCGATTCTTCCAGTTCAGCCTTAAGATTCATTAATCTACGGCGCCACGCGGATGCATCGTCCCCAGGGTTTATTAATATTATTGGCTGGGCTGAGGGGTGGATTTTGGTTTGGGCGGCGACCGGCTTTTGTTTAATGACGACCGGCACCACCTCCTCGTCTGACGAGTCGTCAAGGCCTATATCGATCTCCTCAGGATCGCATCCCACCGCCGAAGAAGGGTTCTTACGACAACTTGATGCGGCGCCCCGTCCCTTGATTACCCCGTCGGCTGTACCCGCCATATCCGTGACAAAATCAGCGACCTTGGAGAGCGTCTTCAGCCCCTTAAACATCTTCTTCGTATCCTGCTTCACAAAGGCGAACTCATCGGCATCCCCCATTCCGTTTGCTTGGAGCAAGGCCATTATGAAGTCCTGGCAGTTGTTGTTTTTTGCCGAATACGAAAAAAACTTGGTATCGCCCATCTTCTTCCTCGTATTTTCCATAACTTCGCCGAGGGTTTTGCCGGTGGAGAAGGGGGTGATTGGGTAGGTTTCGCCACCTTTGTTAGGGGTCATAGCCATATTGATGACTTCATTTTTCTCAATCATTATCCGCTTGCCGTCAGTGGTATTCAACACAATTGATAAGTGGAACAAATCGTCGTAAGGTTGGGCGTCGATGTTCTTCTTGAATTGGCCGAGGGATAGGACATTCAACAAACCCGTTATTTTCTTCTCTACAGGCTTGCGGTTGATGACGGCGCTGGCTATCACTTTCTTGCCGTGGCTGGCGATGAGTTTTCTAACTTTCGGCGGGTAGGAGGTGCGTTCGGTTGCGTTTTTAACGCGGGTGACAGCTTTATTGACGACGCGACGACCGGCCTTATTTACAGTTCGCTTCAGTTTTTTTGTGATCTCGTCAAATATTCCAGCACCCACCAGCCCCCGCGGGTCGTCGTACCGCTGGAGGAGGCGGCGCATTAGGGGTTCGGGGATGTCCTCAAACATCTGTTGACTCCGGACGAAGAACATTTGCTCGTAGGGGTTCGTCATAGCATCTGCCTCGCGGACAATACTGCGTATTAGCTCTGCCATCTCCTGTCTCCGTCTCTCAACTTCTCTCTGTCTCTCAACTTCTCCCCGTCTCTGGATTTCGGCTTGGCGGTCTAATTCGCCCCGGTCGGCAGATGATTCAAGACGGGGATCGAACCTGTTCCTCGCTCGCTCGTCTTCGTCATAGACCCGTTCCTCCAGCCCTTCAACGGCGCCCTGCCCTTCCATTTGCTGTGCCTCTGCCCTCACAATTTCACGGGCGACTGCTTGTACTGCCTCCTCGCGTTGGATACGCTGTGCCTCCGTTAAGTCCAACGGAGGGGGGCGGCGGGGGCGTTCCTGCCTGGTTGAAGGGGGGAATGCAGGAGTGGGGGGTGGAGGGGGATCATTCACCCCCTTACCTGATGCCTTGCCTTTACCCCGTTTTGCCCGTATTGACGCCATATAATCTTTCGCTTCCTGGCTGCCTTTCTCGAACTTTGGCATTGTACTCTATGTTGATATAAAAATCTATTTCATTTCTTGTAAATACTCGACGGGGATGTGGATGTGGGGCGTGGGGCGGTCGTTTCTCCCATACCTAAACACTTGAATATCCGTGGTTGTGAAACGGGCAAACAGGTCTTTGTCGTACTCAATCTTATAACAACCATCGGTGAATGAGAAGATGAAGAACTGACGGGCGTCCTTGGTGATTTTCGTGGCTGGGACGATGGTAGTCGGGTATTGGCTCATTTTGCACCTGCGGGTCTTGAGTTCAAATCTCGTTCCATCTTCCGCCTCGTAGTCGTACTTACAATACGGGTTGTTATACAACTCTTTCGTATTGGTTATCTTCCCCAGATCACAAAAATGGGCTTGGATTTTCGTGTGAATCGTCCCCTCCCCGTTCATTCCATACGCCATATCTTGCTTGAATGTCCTCATTTACATATTACATATGTAATTCTTTCCTTAAGAAAACGCTTAACGATGGGACGGACGCCAATTAATGTTGGGGGTGTAAAGGTATCGCCGCAACTGTTTGAGTTGGGGCGAATACGGGTTTTCCTCGGCCACCTGGAACCATTCCAAACTGCGGTATTCGCACCTAAAGTGGGGGGGTTCGGGGCATACGTCGCTGGAGGGGCTGAAACGGGTGTACTCGTGATCCCAGACTTTGAAGTCGGTTTCCCACAGACTCTGCTGTTCTTCGTTAATCTTTTCTGTGCTGATGCCCCACCACGCGAGGTTCGCGAGTTCCTTCTGGTGAAGTTGGACGGGGGTCATTTCTTGTTTGGTGCCTGTGTAAGATGAGGTGATTCGCGAATCAATTTTGCAGATTATAGGTGAGGCTGGGCTATGTTTCCGATGTTTCCGATGTTTCCGTTTTTTAAAAGTCTCTCATAGAAAATCAGATTATAAGAAATCTCTTTGAAAAACGGAAACAACGGAAACATCGGAAACATAGGAACCCCCTCATCAACAGACCCTCACCCCCTTATACCCCCCCTTATACCCCCGCCCCATACTCAAC
>Ga0208646_1000963_pt1 | contig 15501 bp, 38 predicted proteins | sample AntAceMetag02UK8_FD_184762 | JGI IMG/M metagenome (GOLD analysis project Ga0208646, IMG submission 184762) | Saline lake microbial communities from Ace Lake, Antarctica - Antarctic Ace Lake Metagenome 02UK8 (SPAdes) (version 2) | ecosystem: Environmental > Aquatic > Non-marine Saline and...
TCAGCTATAAAGAGTTAACAAAGCAAGGAATACTAAAATGTCAGATAAAAATAATTCAATATGTTATGTAGGATTCTTAGGACTTCTTGAGCACCTTTTTATACGTGTAGAGCATTTTCTAGATTGGGTAATCGCTACCCCTACCCTATGGGCTAGGTATACTTTAATGACCGCAGTAAGCGTTGTTATAGCCGGTGTGCTTTTCGTAGCTTTCTACTATGTCTGTATGGTAGTAGCCTATCTATTTATATTAGTTATTAACTTCCCTTTAGCTTTTCTAGGTATTTTAGTGTTAGCTACCCTAGCAGCTATATACAAAGCCGTAAAGGATAAAAGATGACAGCTTTTACAGCCTTTTTCGTATGAAGGTTTGATAAAAAACCCTTTCTAACCAATAGGTTAGCGAGGGCGGCGCTCGCTAGGCTAAGTAGCTGATAACACACAGTTTTTAAGCTATTGACGTGATACAGATCATCAGGTATAAACAATTAACAAAGGAGCTAGAATATGGACCGTGCACAGTTTTTGGCAGAAGCCTTAGAGTGGAATATCACTCCCTCTAAAGGATGGGCTGAAATTGTCACAGACGCACATTTTAGTGGGCAAATATACAAAGATAGTTTATATAGTCCTAAGCACTTAACACAAGAAACTGCAACGCCTAATGATATTAGGATGTTTTTATGCGATAGTAGTTTTGACGGTATGTTTGCTTGGATTGATAAAAAAGGCAGGGTTGTGCCTCTTGAGATGGGTTGCCATGATAAAATAGCCTACACCTTGTTAGGTGACGTAAGGGATATTGAAAGAACACATGCTAGAGTCTCAATAACTTGTCACAGTTTTGATGATGCAGTACAATATGTGCCTAGAAAGAATCGTTCAGACGCTATGCTAGATGCTGTAGTAAAAACTATGTATGAGAAAGGAGAAACGCAATGGACGTTCATTCGGGAGATGAAGCAAAAAAAGACTTGACTATTTTAGATATTGCAGAAGACATGATTGCGTTTTCAGATGGGGCGTGTAATATCTACGAATCACCTGACTTCGAGGCACTAGGAGCAGAAGACCGCACAAAAGTTATGGACCTATTCTATGAGGATATAGAGAATTGCGAAGGCTGCGGCTGGCTTTTTCATAGGGATAGTATGGATTATCCAGAACACGCCTGTACTGATGGTCCGCATTGCTGGAGGTGTGCCGAAGATATAGAAGAAGCATATCAGGAGGAACAAGAAGAGGAAGAGGATGATGACTAAATATCGAATATACCTTAATAGGGGTGATTCTGAGGGACGAGAAGAAGAATTTGATGTAGAAACAGACGATATCGAACTGGACAGATCGGTCATATTTCAGGCAGCTATAGAAGCTATAGAAGTCAGATACGAACTTATAGAAGAGGAAGATGTTTAAATATACAATTTACGGTGAGGTTTCTCGTGATGAAACGTCTTTTGACGTTGAATCTGAGGAAGAACTGACAGAAGACGAGTTAGAAGAAGCTTGTTTAGAATACTGGTACGAATTAGCTAATCAAGCCGTCTCTACATGGTGGAGAAAAAAGGAGTAAAAGCAAAGGGTTAGCGCCCGGAGCGCCCACCCAGCTAACCCTTTGTTATTGCACGCTTTTTAAACAGTTGACGCCATACGAATCATTTGCTATAAAAGGTTATCAGAAACGCAAACAAGGATTTGCATAATGTCCGCTAAAAAGCCTACACTTTTCATGGTCACAGATATTGAGACCACTCTAAAAAAGCGTATTGCATTTGATATTGCATGGCATACGATTGACCGCTCGGGTCGCGTATATGACAAAGGTTCGTATGTGATTCGCGAGGCTTTCCAACACGACGTACCCTTTTTTGCAAAAAAACTGGGACACTATTTTGACGACGCTTTCAATCATCTTATTACCCCTGCGTCAATTTTTGAGGTGCGTGACCTTTATAACGCAAGTATCTCAAAATTCCAAGATGCAGGACACCGCGTGATCGGTTGCGCTTACAATGCAGCGTTTGACTTCAAATATATGCCGGAAACTCTGCAAACACTTTCTGACGATTCTACTATGCGTTGGCTTAACAAACCGCTAGAATTGATGGACATTTGGGATTATTGGGGCCAATCGGTGCCGCTTCATTATCGGGCTAATGTTACAGCATCGGGCAAGTTTTATTCGACAAGCGCCGAATCGGCCTACCGATTCGAGTTTATGCAAGAGGACTTTGTCGAGCGTCACATGGCGTGGCATGATTGCGAAATTGAAGCGGCGATTCTTTTGAAGGCTCTTGCCCGAAAAAAGGCTTTGCCTGTTGTCAAGTCTCCACGGGATTTTGCTGGCGGTATTTATCGCTTAATCAATAATCGAATCGGCGTGATGGGCAAAGAACTTATCGCAGCATAAAAGAGAAGGGGGCGCAAGCCCCCTTTTTATTTACTGTTTTTTAGGTCTGCAAATTATTCAACGATTTCAAGCAGTTACGAGGGGCGGCGCCCCGCCTGCTAACCTGTTGTTATTAAACAGAAACATAGTGCTTGCGAGAATCATTTAGTGCCTGTATAACTTAATCATGGAAACGGAGACAAACAAGGAGAACTCCAAATGGCTAAAGCTGTAAACTACACCCCAGAAATGGAAACTGAAATGACTGCCATGTATGAGGCGGGTCAGGCTGCAAATCTGAGCAACAAGGATAATGTTGCGGCAATCTCGGAAAAACTGAGCCGGGTAACTCGCTCGGTCCAGTCCAAGCTGTCGCGCATGGGCGTCTACGTCACGGAGGAAAAAGTGAAAGCTGCCCCGCGTGACGAAGGGCCTACCAAAACGGCGCTGCTGAGTGCTTTGGAAAGCCTTATCAATGTCAAGCTGGAATCCGGCATGGGCATGAACAAGGCCGACATTGTGACTCTGACTGCGGCGGTTTCCGGCTTGACTTCGGCGGAAACTGTTGATGCAGATGATTCGGTGGAGGTAGCCTAATAACTGGGGGCGGGTTTATCTCGCCCCCTATTTTTTCAAGCAATAACAAGCACTTAGCGAGGGCGGCGCTCCTCCTCCTAAGTAGCTGATAATACACACTTTTTAAGCTATTGACGTGATAAGAATCATCAGTTATAAAGAGTTAACAGAAAAGGAAATGAAGTGAACGATTTTCAAACAGACAAAAAAGCCAAGCTGCGGTCCTCTAAAATGTTATACGTATATAACATTCTCGGCGCAGTATCGTGGAGCGAAGATGAAGATGGTTATGGTGCCGTCGAAAAATTGAGGCTGATACACCCTCTGACATTGATTGTTATTGTGGCAGTATTTATTGTCAGTACTCTTTTGCGGGGTATTATCGAAACTTGGCCCGATGCTCGGCGCGCGCTCAAAGAAGAAACGGTTTGGTGGTAATATGGTAACGGTATACAAGGTTATAACTAAAGTTGATATGGGCCTAGATAGAATCGTTTTTGCAACCGAAAGGCTAGCTTGGTACGAAATTATCAAGGCCCACTATACTTACATGGACCCGGGTGCTTTTCAGGAATATGTAGAGACTAATCTCTACACCGTTGAGCCTTATTTGCTTGTGGAGGAATAGATATGGGCATACCTATAGATTATGTATGGGGTGACGATTGGGTCGGGATTTATGTGGAAGGAGTGCTAGAAACTCAAGATGAGTCAGGCAATATTGACTTATGGGATTTTTTAATTCACCATAGAGGTGAATGTCTTGAGCCTAGCCCTATTATTGAGTGCGACCTTGATTGGCTAGAATCTCAAGGGCAGTTACCAGATAAGCTAGAAGATGTAAAAGTGTTGCGCAATGGCATCAGTATTACATTAGCAGAGGCATGGAAAACTGAATGAAAACAAGGGGTTAGCCACCCCGGCGCTGCTCCTGCTAACTAGTTGAAATCATTTAACATTTTAGTTTGTACGTAGCTGGGTCAAAATGAATCAATTCTCTTGCTTGCCCGGTGCGAATCATGTTATAAATGTATATCAACAGAAAATAAAAGGATATTCTGAATGGCAAAAGCTCCTAACTATAGCGAAGAAGAACTGGCACTTGCTTCGAGCATGTACCTAGCAGGGCGTGCAGAAGGTAAATCGAACAAAACGATTGTTGCGGCAATCGCTGAAAAACTGAGCCGTGCACCTCGGTCTGTGACCTCTAAACTGAGCCACGCAAAAGTCTATCTTGCAGATTCTGCGAAGATTGCTGCTAAGGACCGCAACGAGGGTATGACCAAAAAAGAATCATTGCAAGAGCTGCGCAATATGGGCGTGTTTCCTGATGCAGTTATTGACGGTTTGCTGCCTGCCAGCAAGGTCGCAATTGAAAGCGTCCTTAACTACATGAATGAGGAATTTACCGACCAAGACGAGGAAGGTGAAGAACCAGCGGAAGAATCAGTTGACGTCGCTACGAAAGTAGCATAAAGTTTATGGGCGGGGGTTGGCCTCGCCCAGCTTTATAAAGGGATACTAAAATGAAAATTATTGTTGTACTAACCCCTGATGAAGGTTCTTTTGAGGATCCAGCACTGTGGATCTTTGATATAGTTGATTCGACTCAGCGTATTACAGAAAAAATTCAAGAACTAGTGGAGGATATTCAGTCGGAAGAACCTCTAGACGAGGAAGATATTGAAAGCCGTGTTCATGTATATGCAGAATCCAATAGCTCTGACATTATGACTAAGCTTTCCTTAGGCTTGGCAAAAAAGCTTGAGATAAATAAAGAAGCGATTCACGTCCAGATTATGACTGCGGCGAATCTTGCTCGGCGCTCTGCTGGGTACTAACAAAAAAGCCTTTAACCTCAACAGGTTAAGGGCGACGGCGCTGCTCCTGCTAAGTCATTGATAACATGTACTTTTATAGTGCTTTACTTCTTACGAATCATTTGCTATAAACAGTTAACAGAAAAGGAAACGACATGAGCCTGCAAACAGTACTAGATGATATGCGCAAGGGATATGATTTATCCTCTGAGCCGGATAAAACCGCCTATCTGGGGTGCATTATTGCTCTCGAAAATCACGAGTCTAAGCACGGCGGTTTGACCATTAATGTAAATGGTCGGCAGATTGAGTGCTACGGCGAACTGTGCGAAGATTCAAATTTCAATGTTATTTGCACGGATGAAGAAAACGACGTGACATGGACCGACGGCGTGCCAGAAGACGCAAAAACATGGTCACAAGTTGTTGATTTTTTTGTCAATGAGATCACCCTAGAGATTGATGAAATCTCGGCAATATAATAAAAAACCCTTTCTAACCAATAGGTTAGGGAGGGCGGCGCTGTTGATGCTAAGTCGCTGTAATCGTTACATAAATTAGCACTTGCAAGGCACATTATACTTTGTTATAAACAGTTAACAAAAGGAGAGAGACATGACTAAGATTATACTTGTATACACTAAGCCTGATAACAATTTCCAAGAGTTGCATTGCTTCGCACTCGACAACTATGCATGGCGTGAGATGTTGCAAGATATGTATTCAGAGGCTCAGGCTGAGGGCACAGACCCGGAGGATCTTGAGCAGTGGATCAAAGTATATATCCAAACAGATGTAACTTGTGAGGCTACACCAATAGTAGTTCCTATTGCCTCGGCTGTTGTATGGCCCGATTGCGAGAAGCTGGCTAACGCTTTGTTAGGCAAAACTGACGCTCGTAAGAACTAAGAAAAAACCCTTTCTAACCAATTGGTTAGGGAGGGCGGCGCTGCTCCTCCTAAGTAACTGATAACACACACTTTTTTAATGCTTGACATGATATAGCCCAGCAGTTATAAAGAGCTAACAAAAGGATATATCATGCAAGATCTTATGCAATACTGTCTCGGAGATATGAGAATTGAACAATGGTTCACGAGGAGTCGTGATTTTCCTATTTATTACCGTGTACCAGCAGAAAATGATTGGGAACGCACTCGATTTGTTTCTGGCGGTGGTTCGGTCCCAAGTAAGGCAACACGCGCAAAACTTCGCGCAAAAAGAAAGAAAAAATAATGAAAACTATCTGGAAAACAACGCTCAATCCTTTCTCTACCCACGTATCTCTGCCTGAAGGTGCGCAGCATCTTAGCGTTAAAGTGCAGAAAGGTGAAGTTGTATTATACTCACTTGTCGATCCTGTAGAAAGAAAAGTCGTTACCAGTCTTTATATCCTCGGAACGGGGCATGATGTGCCGGAAGATGTTGGAAAATTTATCGGTACGTTTATGCTTGACGAAGGCGATCTAGTGTTTCACGTGTTTGATGTAGACGAGTAAAAACAAGGGGTTAGCCACCCCGGCGCTGCTGAAGGTAACTGTTTGATAACACACACCTTTTTAATGCTTTACATCCTCGCACGATAGTGCGATAAGGAGGGAGGAAAAGGAAAAGGAAAAGGAAAAGGAAATTGACATGAAAACAGTTATGGTTATATATGATTCAGGGCTACGCTCTGAAACAGAAATGTGGGTCTATGACGCTAGAGACCCCGGCCTATACACGTCTAAAATTAAGGAGTTGTATGATCGTACCTCAAGAGAAGTTGGTCTATCGGCGGAAGAAATGGAGGATACAATTCGTGTATATATTTCAATGCAAAGCGGTGCTGCACTTAACCAAATCGAATGCTCCGCAATCGCAACTGTCTACCCAGATGTAGTCACTTTGGTTAGCCGAGTGCACGATGCTATTAGCCTTTATGAGTAAAAACAAGGGGTTAGCCACCCCGGCGCTCCGCCCTGTAACTCGTTGAAGTTACAGGGTTTTTTGTTAGAATATCTGATCTGAGTCAATCAATTCAGCAGTTGCAGTTATATCACGTAAGGATCTGTCCAGATGAGCCTGAGAAAAACCAACAGACGCGATATCAGCGCGCATACTATCCGCAAGAGCAGTAAACCGGGCGGTGCCTTTTGTATCATCGTGACCAGCTTCTGTCATAGCCTCCAAAGCTTTGTATATGACTACCATTTCATCCGTGCATAGTTTCAATACATGAATCGGTGTGGTAACTTTTTTGACCTTAATTTTCATTATCGTCTCCTTTTGTTATCTGTTTATAGCAACTATCGTAACTCGATGCAAGCACTAATTTTCTGTTTGTTATCAACAGCTTAGCTGTTTCAGCGCCCACAGGCGTAAGTCATTGTTATTGTTGCTTTTTTTGCTACCGAAAGTGCATCGACAGGAAAGGCGTCTCGGCATACGTCAGCTAACCTATTGAAATCGTTACCTTTTTTCTTACTATTCTGTGCAGGGTTTCCCCTGCACCAGTACAAAGTCGAAAAACGAAGTGAAAAAGCGATGCTAGCTAGCTTAAAATTTTAAGTGCAAATACGAAGTATATTAGGTGTCTTTAGTCACCGCGCCAGCACGCAAGTGCAAATTCGAAGTATATTTTCGAGGTGGCAATGCTAGCAAATAAATTAATATAGTAAGTCCTGTAGTTACGTCAGTAAGTACTTTTTTGAGATACAGCGCCAGTGCAAGTAGCAAATCTATAGTACTTTTTCGAGGTGGTATAGCTGCTAATTAAGTATAAATTCGATGGTCTATACTACTCGCGCCAGCAGCATAGCATAGAGTTGGTAGCAAAGTCAAGTACAAAACTAACGTAGCCGGTAGTTAAGGTGTAGTCTATTTAATCTAACCATAGCCAGCCGGCGCTGTGCGATTCAATTTGCTCTGCGCTTATTTATGATCTATATTAAAGTATGAGTTAGAGAGACACTCAGAGTTCTCTGTATTTAGATTGATAAGGAAACTATGAACATGGCTACTGCTAAAGTAAACTACACCGAAGAAATGACTGCACGCGCTATTGAGATGTATACGGAGGCCCGTGCTGCGGGTGCCTCAAACCCGGCCAACGTTGCTGTGATTGCTGCAGAGCTGGGTCGCACTACTCGTAGTGTTATCTCGAAGCTGGCCCGTGAGAAAGCGTATGTAACTGAGGTCAAGGTTAAAACTACCAAGGTTGACACAGGCCCTACTAAGTCTGCATTGCTTGCAACGCTGGCTAGCACAGGCTTTGATGTTACTGGTATGGAAGGTGCGACCAAAGCTGTGATCGAGCGGGTCATCTCTGACTATACATAATTAAGGCTAATAAAAAATGTTTTGGCGAGGTGCAATAGTGCCTCGCCATTGCTGTACTCATTTGCTAATTACCCTGAATGTGTGTTAAACTTAAGTATATTTTAAAAAAAAGCGGAAAAATAACCGCCCCCCTCTTAAAGGAATGACCATGAAAACTAATCTTTACACTTTCTGTGACAACAGAGTTGTCGAATGCGACGCAGCGCTTACAAAGAGCTGTGCGCTGCTCTCTTTTTGGGAGGAGCACAGTATTCCTTATAACCATGATATAGCTTCCGCAATGGTCGATAAAGAATGTAAACAGCAACTAGCTGAAGAAAAGAAGAACAAACATACCGTGTGGGGCCTTATGCAAGAAAATGCTGAGCTTAAACGACAGCTTAACCATAAAGGTAATCTTGATGGGTTGACTGCCTATACACATAGTCGCAATGTCGAGAGCAAAGAAAAAGAAATCGTTGATCTTAAGCGTCAGGTCAGCGGTGAGAGGATGAATACCTCTATAGCTCGTGAGGTTAACGGAATCCAAACAAGAGAGATCGCTGATCTTACTCGTGAGGTTACAAATCTAACGCACAGAAACGCAACACTAAAACATACTATTACAGAGCTTATTACTACAGTTCGCAAGCAAGATGAGAAGAATGTCCTTCTACAAAAGAATTATGATAAGCGAAAGATTCAGCATAGCGATCTTCATAGTTTCGCAGCTAAACAGAACGACGAAATTATCGAGCTAAAACTTAGAGAGGCTAACCTTGAAAAAGGTAATGACAGCCTTATTGATAAACTGCGGGTTAGTTTAGAAACAGCAGAAACACGTATTGACTATGCACTAAGAGATATGGATGATAAGGATGCTGTGATTAATGATCTGCGAGATAAGCTGATGCATGCGAATTTTGTTATTGCAGCTTATGAAAGCGATATCAATAACATTTTTATAAAAGCTGCGATTCATTGCGATAAGCACTATGATGAAGCGTTTATCTCCTGCCCAACCAGTGCCGACAAAATTGCAGCAGTTGTTAAATACTTAAAGAAAGATTTGAAAGGCTAAAGCAATGACAGAGAGCCAACAAGAAGTTAACTATGCTCTGTACCGACCTAAAGAACAACCTATGTTAGAAACTAAGATTGATAGGCTGTATGAAGCTGCGTGTTTTCACTGCATCAATATGTTAGGCGAAGACAGCCTAACGGATGAAGATAAAGCTGTCTCCGCAGAAGATAAGCTAGATCAGGTAATCGAATACTTAGAAGGAACTGTTTAATTAGGATTTCAACAATTGCAGCATGCTGTCAGGGAGGACTTCTAGGGTTAGGGTTAGCGTTAGGCGCTGACCCTATCTATGCTTCTGACCTGATGTTCTACGCTTATCTGGCAACAAACTTCGTTTGTACATTTATTATGCTGGGAACATATCATGAGTAACGCTACCTTAGTCCAGATTTTTGCTATCCCAGCAGTCGTTCTAACATTCTTCCCTGGAGCAATTACTACCCCTATTCAATTCGCTTGTTTAGGCGTGGCGCTCTACTTTCTTTTTCTTCAAATTACAGAATAAACTATATGAGTGAATAAGCTACATCTATAATGCAAAAGACTAAAAAAGCCGCTCCTGCAAGGGCGGTTTTTTTGTGTCTTGTCCGAAGTATGCTACATTTTTCGGACACAGAGTTTGCTGCGCCAGCAGCATAGCACGAATCACATAGCAAAGTCAAGTACAAAAGCAATGTCTCTGGAGTTAAGTAGCAAGTGTATAGTTAAGTTTGGCGCTACCAACCTAGCGAACTTCGTTCGCACACGCTTCGCACACGGGGGGTGACGTTGGAGAATAGCTCACAAAAAAACCCCTGTCTTTTGGACAGAGGCTTGCACGGAGTGCAATCTGGGGGAAATAAGGCAGTTTTGTTGATTTTTAGCTGGGAAAATTGATAAATAACAAAAATTAGGGGATTTCAGGGAAATAAGTGAAAAATAACTTGCTTAAATGGCTAACCTTTGCAACTCCGTTGCAGTTTCTGAAAAGATACTCAGATCATTTTGTACATAGCAGAGTCTTAGAGATAGCCGTTACAGCAACGCCCACACGCTTCGCGTGCTACATTGTATCAAAACCAAAACAACTTTATACGATCGTTATACCCCCCAGACCGCACTCTGTGCGAGTCTCTCTGGAGATATATTAAAATCAAGAATAAGAAAGAGAAAAGAGACAATGTAGACGCTATCGTAACGGTTAGCATAGCGTATATCATAACGTAGCATAAACGTAAGATCAAACAATATAGAATTGAACTTAGAGAAATAGTTTAAAGTAAAGTACTATCTTTGTTTATGCCTTGATAAATACTAGCATGGATTTTCAATTGAGTCTAGCATTTTCTTAGAAGATGCCATTTGGCTTTTGAAGAGTTCAGGTGTAGTTTTACCTGTCAGAGCAATACATTTTGTTGAGAATTTACACATTTTTTAATTGATTGTGGGTTGATCTTAGACCACCTCTTTTTATAGTTTTAGCATACTACTGAGGCGATATATGTTGCTGTCATTTATAGGTCCACGAAGAAAATAATAGCCAGTAAGATAAGTACGGAAGAGAGGGTAACGAGGATAGTAACGAGTGCGATGATAGCAATGTGAACAACTGTCATTTATAGGTCCATTAATGTGGCAATAACAACTGCAGCAATGCCTAAGAGGATGATGCCAATTGCGCCCCTGATATGTTCGTCTGTGATGATTAGTTCCATTTTAGTTCCTTTAAGCTTTTACTTGGATATAGATTAGGTATATAGCGATGGCAATGATGATTAGTTCCATGATTAGTCTCCTATAATGAAAGATATGAGTAGAGCTAAGAACAATCCTACGCCAACTCCGCCGAGAAATGCTGTTGTAATCATTCGTTTAACCAATCTAAGATGATAAACACAGCATAAACTACAACTGTGAGGAAGATAGACGCTCTAATATAGAATAGCTCTTGTAAGAGGGTAACAACTGGATTAGCGCTCCACTGTACAAAGCTAAATCCTAGGGCAAGAGCAAAGATGGTAGCGAGGACCGCACAGATAGATAGTCCTAATACTATAACATGTTCCAAAAAAGTTAAATGCATTTTAGTTATCTTCCATTATAGAGACTACAGTATAAACTAAGATAGTGACGAAGATAGCCCCTTTAATGTAGCTTAGATCTTCTAGCGCAGTATAGATTGGATTAGCGCTTCCATGTACTAAGCCTGCTGTCATAAGTAAAGCAAAGCCTGCTGATGCAGCAACTGCACAGATTAGCGATCCTAGTGCTATAACATGTTCCAAAAAAGTTGAAGGCATTTTAGTTCCCCTCCACTAGAGCAACTACTAGAGCCATAACAATAGACAGACCTAGCAAAAATCTATTCATAAACCCATCTTGTAATATCTGTAGCATAAACGTAAAATCTAACATAGCAAAGGAAAATATAAGAGTTGTTGCATAAGCAAGGCCAAAGCAAATTATAAGAAAGTATATAAGAGTGAAGATGAAGGTTTTAAGCATTTAAGATCTCCATTATCTTGTCTAACTGTGCTTGTTGGATGTTATAGTAGTAGTCATTGAACTTCACCTCTTGTAACTGTGGAGTGCAAGCTAACTGTGTAAGCAAGACAGTATCAGTACAAGAGTGTAGAGTGTTGTAAACAGTTGCAGCTTTGCCCTTAACAGCAACTACAATAACTAAGAATCCTGTAAGATATAGTTTATCTCCAGGCTCAGGGGTGAAGTCAACTAGGTAAGTAAAACCATTGGGTGTATATTCTCTCTCACCCCCATGTAGATAGGCAATTCTAACATAATCCTCACTCTTACAAGCAACTCTGCAAATAGCTCTAGTAGTAATATCTCTTTTCCAATCACTCATTGACCAACTCCATAATTTTTGCTAACGATTCTGCCGTTACTTTATAGCTGATATTATTAACATTCACTGTAATGTTAGACTTAACAGATAAGTGTTTTGGAAATACACTAATAAGCTGTTTTTTCTCATCTGAGTATACTACAACTAGATCACCGACAAAGTCACATACAACAACAGGCGTTAGATGGAAGAAAAGACGATCTCCAATTTCAGGGGTAAAGTCAATTAGACCTACTGGTGTTGCATAATTATACTCAATAATTCTTTCACCGCCATGTACATATTCAATTGTCATGTACATATCACCTCTACAAGTAACTTTACAAATAGCTCTAGTAGCGACTTCTCTTTTCCAATCAATCATTCTGTTTCCTTATAAAGTTTGTTTGCATCTTGAAAACATATCAAGGCTATCCAATGACTTGTGTAAGGCACTGATTTGAACACATCAAGTTTTTTCCAAAAATCAGTATCATTAGCACTAGGTATAATATCTATCCTCTGAGCTAATGTTCTTTCATTGCATATGAGAATCCACATAACAAATAGTACTATTGAACTGAAAGCTATTAAAAAAGAAGTTATCATAGCACTCTCTGCTCAAGTGAATTTTTCCATTCTCTATCACAGGTTAGCTTGAGTACTCTTAGACTCTCAACTCCTGCTACTGTGTTATGACAATACCAAGAATGCTCAGTAGGTAGACCTGTTAAATGCGGTTTACCTTTGTATACGTATACTTCTTTGTCCCTGTCCATAGCGATCCAACTAAAAGAATCGTCAATAAGACCCCAATTAGTAAACCAAGGAGTACTTACTGTTCTGTATACACAAGAAGCTGTAACTCCTGTCTCTCTTTTAATTGTCCAAGAACGACTAGCATGGTGGAATACTTCAATCCGGTTACTAGTGTTAGCAAGCTCGTCTCGTTCTTCTGTAGTGAGTAGTGCGTAAGCTACTCGATTATTATCCATATTCATTCTATTCCCAGCTCTCTAAGTTGAAAGATTTCTTTACTTTGTTCTAAGCGACTATCCCAGTATTCAGGTTCTATCCTATCATGAATCTTCTGTAAATCACTTAACATACAGATTTCATCACTAGTTATTTTACGGCCTAACGATTTTTGTAATACTAGTTTAATTTCATTATTAGCTAAGTTAAAACCCTCTAAATCAGTACTATAATACTTATCTAATATTAAACAGCCAATAGCGCAGGACGTATTGTTAGGACCACGATACAAACATTCATCCTTATCATTAGCACTTTTTTTGCCTTGTGTCAGCAGGTGTGTAGAGACTCTATTGAATATCTGTAAGCTGTTCATCATCTTTCCCAAATAACTGAATAAGTAATAATACTAAGTATAGTAATAACGATTATTATAAAAGATACTAGGAAAAGTTGCAATAAACACTATTAGAGACACTAGAAAGAATAAGGCACAAGGCAGTACTACTATCATATAGATAAGAAAACCTACCCAACTAGGTACAATAGAGTGTGTCCACTCAAAGAACTTATTAAAAAGCTGTCCCATTACTGCCCCCAAATAGCTAAGTAAAGTGCGCGACCAATAAGACTAAGAATAGAAATTAGCATAACGGTAAGAGTAATAGCGGGCGATATCATAACGAAAAAGGTTAATATACCAGCAAAAATGTATACAAGTACTACAGCTACAGCTGTAAACAGTACTCCACCTACCCATTGAGGGTGTAGGCTTAGAGTCCAGTCTAAAAACCTCTTATAAAGATTAATCATTGTTTTTTACCCTACCTATCTCTGCTACAATCGCGTCTATCATAATTTGGTTTAGAGTTTTGTCTTCTCTATGTGCTAGCAGGCTTAGACGGATAAGCAACTCGTCTTCTAACTCTAAAGGAATATCTACTAGATCTGAAGTATCTAGCGTGAGGTCTGTAGAATTGTATGTATTTGTATTCCCGTCTCTCTCTTCAACAATAATTTCAACTTCATCGACAATCCCAATTCGTTTTCCACCTAGACAAACACTATCACCAATTTTAAACATTTAACTTTCCTTCTTTAATTAACCAACCGATAAAAGAGTGGGCAGGGCCATGACCTAAACCACCGGGTGTAACGTCCCAATCATATAAGTGCTTAACAGTATTTCGGTACTCAAACAATAGGTTAGTAACTTCCTCAGGGCTAATATAAGATTGAAGTTCCTGAGAAGTCACTACCTCTTTAGTGACTACCTCTTTAGTATCTTCTGGTAAACTGTAGCTATCTTGAAGATATTTTACAAGACTATAACCATCCATTTAAAAAGTCCTCACTACTGAGTAAATTAAGATTAATAGAATAGCCCACCAAATAGCCCACCAACTATGATCCATCATTCTCAAATTCTACAAGAGGGCAATAGTTGTGCTTCCAGGCTAGATACTTTTGCTTAAGTAGGGAAGGCTGCGTATTAGTCTTAACTTTTGTAATCTTATTAGTAGTGTACTCATCTGCGCGCGCAATAGCCCAAGCTATCCCCACTGCAAATGCTATAATAACTGCTAAAACAAGAGAAGCAACGATGTTAGTAGCAAGGATATACAAAAGCAGCAACGCAAACATAGTTAGCCCCTTAGCTACAATTAGCTTAGTGATAGTTGCACGCCAGTAAGAACAGAAATCAGCGTGAGTAGCTTCCCAGTCCTTAGTCAGGGCTTTCTTATAGTCTTCTGACTCGAACATATTAAACTGACAAGTATTTATTTTATAATGCCAGGAGTCTCTGTTAATCTTAAACTTTTTCATATCAAGTACCTTTAATCCTATTTCGTAGCTCACTTGAGCTGTAACCGTGTAGTCTTTTATTATAGTGAGTTGTAGGAGTTAGGTTTTTACCTGTGTACTCTTTGGTCTTATATTCATCACCAATAAATCTAATATCGGGTCTAATCATGTACAGAATGTCAAGTAGGTCTTGTTCTGTATTGTAAGGGATAACCTGGTCTACAAAACGAACAGCCTCGATCTGCATATAACGCTCAACTAGCGACTGAACAGGCTTATTCTTTTGAGGCCGTTCAATACTAGGATCAAGTTGCAGTCCAACGATTAAGTGGTCACAGCTTAGTTTTGCTTCTCGCAACATAGCAATATGACCAGCATGTAAAAGATCAAAACAGCTAAAAGTAATTCCTATTTTCATTACTTCCCTCCAAACTTACGGGTTAATTTAGCAAATTCTGCACGTTCGGCAGCTTCAACTCTAGCAGTGTGCTTTCCTACAAGACCTACACGGAAGGCACCTTCCAAATCTGTTTCCATACGAGAGCCATACAGTATCATTGATTCAGTGCATGAGCAACCGTAATTGCAACCACAATCGACCTCTGCTCGGAAGTGGATATCGTTATATTCTTTACCATACAACTTAGTAAGTTCAAACATTTTATCGATAATCTTGTTTGGGGATAGCTCGAAATCAACCGTCACATAATCACTAGAATACACA
>Ga0208646_1000968_pt1 | contig 15424 bp, 29 predicted proteins | sample AntAceMetag02UK8_FD_184762 | JGI IMG/M metagenome (GOLD analysis project Ga0208646, IMG submission 184762) | Saline lake microbial communities from Ace Lake, Antarctica - Antarctic Ace Lake Metagenome 02UK8 (SPAdes) (version 2) | ecosystem: Environmental > Aquatic > Non-marine Saline and...
AAGTATCGAGAAGAAATAAAAAAATGATGGGCGGTTCGGTAAACAAGTATAGTTCAGGTTCTTACGTTACCGTTAAGACCAAATTAGGAAAAAATAAACCAACTAAGATTTGTTAGGATATTAACATGGGCTGGAAAGAAATTGACAAAGCAGTGATAGAAACTGAGTTGGAAGAAGAGACTTCTAGAGCAAAACCTTATATGAAGGGATTGAGTCCCATTACTCATTTAAGAAAATATCTTAAAGAAAAAAAAGCGAAGAAAACAAGAGACACCACTGCTAGTGAAGGCTCTATGCGTAAAGGTGGTAGTGTAATGATTAAAACAAAATTAGGTAAGAACAAACCTTGCAAATTGTACTAGGTTTGGTAGGAAATTAAAATGCCAATTGATAAAAACAATGAAGAACTATCTGTTGAAGAATTAGTTCAACAGACAGATTCCCCTGTCGCTGATCCGTCAGCCGTGATGGATGAAATAGAAATCGTGGAAGACGGAGCAGAGACCACGGATCAGGAACCAGAGCAAGAATTTAATTTTGCAGAAAACATTGCGGATCGTTTAACCGAAAATGAACTAAGAGATTTAGCTAACGATTTAATAGACGACTATAAAAATGATTTAGGTTCCAGAAAAGAATGGGAAGATACCATTACTAAAGGATTAGATTTACTCGGCATACAATACAGTCCATTGAACAGACCCTTTAAAGGTGCAAGCGGTGTTACTCATCCCATGCTTAACGAAGCATGTGTGCAGTTTCAAGCACAAGCTTACAAGGAACTACTTCCACCTGATGGGCCTGTACGTGCACAGATTGTAGGACAGCCTACCCCTGAGAAAGAAAAACAAGCAAGCCGTGTTAAAGATTATATGAATTATTTAATCACGGATAAGATGGAAGAGTACACTACGGATGTAGATCAAATGTTGTATTACTTACCTCTCACAGGATCTACGTTTAAGAAAGTATACTACGATGAATTATTAGAACGACCTGTCTCTAAATATATTCACCCCAGAGATTTAGTGGTTCCTTATTATGCTACTAGTTTAGCAGAGTGTGAACGAATTTCTCAAGTGATGAAAATGACAGAGAATGAACTTTTAAAGAAGATGGAGATTGGTATCTATTCTAAAATAGAATTGAAAGAACCAAGTATTGAGCAGAATACTACTCAGGATAAAATTAATAAGATTGAAGGAATTAAACCTACCTACAACGAACTGTTGTATAACGTATTAGAAGTTCATGTCGATTTAGATTTAGAAGAATACACTTCAGAAAAAATGGGTAGAGAACAGAATGTTAAAGTTCCTTACGTAGTCACCGTTATTGAGAACACAGGACAAATTCTATCTATCTACAGAAACTATCGAGCCGATGACGCTAGATACAAACGTATTGAATACTTTGTCCACTTTAAGTTTTTACCAGGATTAGGTTTTTACGGCTTTGGTTTACTCCACATGATTGGCGGTCTAACCAGAACGGCCACCGAAGCATTACGACAATTATTGGACGCTGGTACGTTGTCCAATCTACCTGCTGGATTTAAATCGAGAGGTATGAAAGTACGAGATGATGACCAGCCTATACAACCAGGAGAGTTTAGAGATGTGGACGCACCTGGGGGAAACATCAAAGATCAATTCCAAATGTTACCTTTCAAGGAACCTTCGCAAACGTTATTTGCCTTATTAAATTTTGTGGTTACTGCGGGACAACGATTTGCTGCTATTGCAGATATTCAAGTAGGCGATGGTAACCAACAAGCTGCGGTAGGTACTACCGTTGCATTAATGGAACGTGGTTCGAGAGTGATGAGTGCTATTCACAAACGTTGCTACTATGCTATGAAGCAAGAGTTTAGGATCCTAGCAAGAATTTGTAATGAATCTTTACCAGAAGAATATCCTTACGATGTATATGGTGCGGAAAGAAGTATTAAGGCAACCGACTTTGATGATCGTATCGATGTACTACCTATGGCCGATCCTAATTTGTGGTCGATGACCCAACGAGTTACGTTAGCCCAAACCCAATTACAAATTGCTCAGTCTGCTCCTAATTTACATAACGTCTATGAAGCGTACCGAAGAGTGTACGAAAGTTTAGGTACTAAGAATATCGATATGTTATTAGTTCCGCCACAACAACCTCAGCCCACCGATCCTGCTAAAGAGAACTCAGAGGCTTTAAAGGTTCAGGTACTACAAGCATTTCCAGCACAGGATCATGAAGCTCATATCCAAGCTCATTCTATTTTCATGCAATCAAGAATGGTACAGATCAATCCACAAGTATATGCTTTATTACAATCCCATATATCCGAACATGTTAGTTTAAAAGCAACAGCTGAAATTACTACTATGGTTCAACAAGACCCAAGAATGATGCAGATGGCTCAACAAAATCCAGAAGCATTACAAGGTCAAGTAGATAAATTAATTGCTCAGAAGATTGTGGAGATTACTGCTAAGCTACAACAGATGGAGGCTCAAGCTATGGGTCAACAACAAGATCCTTTAGTTCAATTAAAACAACAAGAAATAGATTTGAGAGCTCTAGACTTACAGCGTAAAGTGCAAGAGTCTCAAATGAAAGAGCAAGGTACTATGGATAGAAAAGACATTGATATTGCTTTAAGTATGGAAAAATTAAATTCACAAGAAGAATCTCAACAAGATAGATTGGGAATTGCTAAATCAAAATTACAACTACAAGCACAAAAACAAAAAGACAACCGAGGTAAGTAACATGCCACTTAATACCAAGGGTAAGAAGATTCTAAAATCTGTTACCAAAACGTACGGTAAGAAAAAAGGTAAGGAAGTTTTTTACGCTATGGAAAATTCTAAGAAAATAAAAAATGTCTCAAAAAGATAGAAAAGGTCTTAGTGGTGGTAAACGTTTTGGAAAGCCCCCAGAAAAAGGACCTTTGCCAGAGGGGATTAAAGTACCTTTAAAAAAGAAAGTTCGCAATGTTATGTAAAGAGATCCATTAATGGATCTATCTCACATAGACTTAGACAAAAAGCATAATATATTGTTGCAGAACAAACTAGCTTTCCTTGCTGGAGTATTTGAAGGAGAGGGCAGTTTTGGATTGTGGAAGGGTGGAGTAGGTACCACTAAAAAATATTTTAGAATGCAAGTGGAGATGTCTGATCAAGACATCATACAGCAGTTCATAGACTTTTTCGGCATAGGTAAGTTAGGCCATCGTAAGCCTAGAAAAGAAGGTCATAAAGATCTATATGCCTGGAGAATTAACGGAGAACCTGCCATTCAATGTCTGTATGTAATGTTTCCTTTTTTAGGAGAGAGAAGACAGGAGAAGTTCAAAGGTATCATGCAGATTTTAAAGGAACGACACGGATCCTAGTCTGGGTTATTATTATCTGGTATACTCATACCATTATGTTCACATGGAGTTTCCTAGGTTCTGGCCTAAAATTTGAAGTAGCTAAGGAGTATTCTTAATGCTACCCGCATTAAGTATTATAGCTCCTTTAGCAAAAATGCTGTTTTCTACAGTAGATAAAGCTATACCTGATAAAGACCTAGCAGAAAAATTAAAAGCTCAGCTTAATACTCAATTACTATTATCATCCACAGAAGAATTAAAAGCTGCGGCTTCTATTGTTGAAGCAGAAGCTAAATCTAACTGGTTTGTAGCTAGTTGGAGACCTTTATTAATGTATGTATTAATATTTATTTTAGTGTGGAATTTTGTCTTAGGACCTGTCATAAGAATCTTTACTGGAACTATTATTACATTTGAATTACCTGGTGATGTTTGGACTTTATTAAACATTGGTCTAGGGGGTTATGTAGTAGGAAGATCTGGTGAAAGTATTGCAAGAACACTTGCCAACAAAGGAGAAAAATAATGACTAAACAAGGACTGTACGCAAACATTAATGCTAGAAAGAAAAAAGGTATTTCAAGACCAAAATCAAAATCAACCGTTTCTTCTAAAGCTTATAAAAACATGAAAGCTGGATTCCCTAAAAAGAAAACTCATAAAATGCCTGACGGTAGAATTATGAAAGGGGCTAAACACAATGGCTAGAACAGAAGCCTGGACTAGAAAAGAAGGTAAAAATTCAAAAGGTGGATTAAATGCCAAAGGAAGAGCTAGTTACAAAAAAGGTAATTTAAAAGCACCTAGTAAAGTGGTAGGTAATAAACGAAGAGCTTCGTTTTGTGCAAGAATGAGTGGCATGAAAAACAAACTAACTTCTGCTAAAACGGCTAGAGATCCGAATAGCAGAATTAACAAATCCCTACGAGCATGGAACTGCTAATAAAATTATGAGACAATTAATCTGGACTAAACTATCTAAATTTGCTACATGGTTATCTAATTTATGTTGGAAAAAAATAATGGAAAAACTAAATAAGTTCATTAATTTTGGAAAAGAAGTTTTAAGAACAGCTCACGTTATAACTAAGTGGACTGTTTGTAAAATACTATTTATTAAACAATGTAAGTGTAAATGTAAAAATAATGATCAAAAAAACTAAAAGTAAAGAAAAGAAAAAGACACACAAAATGCCAAGTGGCAAAATAATGAAGGGTGCTAAACATAAAAAATAATGAAAAAAGTATCTTAATTTATGATGGATATAGACACAGTAAATCAGATCCGACAGGAAGTATCCAAAATGATTTCCAATAAAACCGACCATATCGTGCACAGTGTTGACAGTATAGAGAAGCTTCAGTATTCTAGGGGTCAACTCAGTTCTTTAGAAGAACTGCTTCAGGTGATAAAATACCTGCTGAAAAATGAGGATATAGAGGATGACGACCTTGGTAAAACCAGACGGGTCAGCGATAGTTTCGAGTCTTAAGAAACAGACAGAAACAAAAATACCTACCGACCCAAACGACATAACAGAGATGCTTAAGAAAACTCCCGAGCCCACTGGCTGGAGAATTTTAGTTAGACCTTACATACCCCCTTCTAAAACAAAAGGTGGTGTTTATGTGTCGGACGAAGCTCAAGAAAGAATGTCTATAGCAACAGTGTGTGCTCTCGTAATAAAAATGGGACCACTTTGTTACCACGATGAATCAAAATTTCCAACAGGACCTTGGTGTAAAGAAGGACAATGGGTAATCTTCGGAAGATATGCTGGATCAAGATTTAAAACAGATCTTGGTGAAGTAAGAATTCTGAACGATGACGAAATTATTGGTACAGTTAGTGATCCAGAAAATATCATTCATAACATTTAGGAGAGAAAAACATGTCAGAAGAAAAGAAAAATAATGATGTAGAGCTTGATACGGATGACGTTCAAGAAACTAGCATCAATTTTGAAGGTGTAGACACGGACAGTGAAAAACACGCTTCCGAAATAAAAAAAGAAGACGTAGATTTAGGATATACAGATATATCCAGTCTAGGAAAAGATAAAACAGAAAGCAAAAAAGAAGCAGAAGCAGAAGAAAATCAACCCAAGGTTGATTTGATTCAACAGAAAGAAACAGAATCTGAAAATAAAAAGACAGATGATCTTTCCAAGGTTTCTGATAATGCTCAGAAAAGAATTAAAGAATTAACTTTTAAATACAGAGAGTCAGAAAGAAGAGAAAAAGCTGCACTTGAGTATGCTAAAGGATTACAGAAAAAATACTCTGATGTTTCTGAAAAGTATGAACATAGCGATACTGAATATTTAAAGCAGTATGATGCTAGAATTGATGCGGAAAGAGACAAAGTAAAAAGACAACTTAAAGATGCTTTAGATAATCAGGATACAGACCAAGTAATGGAAGCTAACGATAGCTTAACTAGATTAGCTGTAGAGAAGGAAAAAGTAAGGATTTCCTTATCTGAAAAAGACAGGCTTAAAAAAGAAGCTGAAGCTGCCTCTAAAGAACAAGCAACTGTAGAACAAAACATTACTCGACAAACTCCAGTAATAAGCCCTAAAGCAAGAACTTGGGCTCAAGATAATAGTTGGTTTGGTCAGGATAGGGTATTGACTAGTGTGGCTATGGGGTTACATGAAGATCTCTTGAGTCAGGGGTTTGACTTAGATAGTGATGACTACTATAATGAAATTAATAAACGAATGAAGGATTATTTTCCTTCTAAGTTTGCTAGTGCTGAGGAAACTGTCCGCAAGGAAAACAGCAACAACAGACCCGTCCAGGCTGTTGCTGGAGTTTCTAGAAAGCAAGGAGGACGCAGAACCGTGACTCTCACCAAGTCACAGGTGGCTATTGCTAAAAAATTAGGGGTGCCACTAGAGGAATATGCTAAATTCGTGAAGGAGGAAAGATAAAATATGACTACACTAGACAAGTCTTCACGCAAGTCCGATTCTAGAACTGAGACAACTAGAAAAAAAAGTTGGACTTTACCATCCAGTTTGGATGCTCCCCCTGCTCCATACGGTTTTATCCATAGATGGATACGAACTGAAGTTGCTGGTTTTCAAGATGCAGGAAATGTATCGAAGAAATTAAGAGAGGGTTATGAATTTGTTAGAGCTGATGAATACAAAGATTCAGTCGAGATAATGAAATACCCAATCATAGCTACAGGACAATATCAGGGATTCATCGGGATTGGAGGCCTTGTGCTGGCAAGGATACCAGAAGAGATTTTAAAACAGCGTAATGAGTATTTTTCAAAAATTACTCAGGACCAAATGACAGCTGTACAAAATGATCTTATGAAGGAACAGCACCCAGGAATGCCCATCAATATTGATAGGCAAACCAGAGTGACCTTTGGTGGTGGACGTAAACGCTAAGAATTTTTTAGCAATATCTACCAACGTAAGGTCGGCTTAAACTTAACAATTAATAGGAGTAAAAAATAAAATGGCAAACCAAGTAGAAAAGTTCGGTCTTAGACCGTACAGAAAACTAGACGGTACCCCATTGGTTGGAGCTCAAAACAGATATACTATTGCAAGTAACTACGGCACTGCAATATATCAAGGTGACTTGGTTATACCTGTTGGCGGCGGAAACATCGAAAGAGCAGTTGCTAATACTAGCACTGCTGTAGTTGGTGTATTCAACGGAGTTTTTTACACAGATCCTACTACTCAAAAGCCGACTTGGAAAAATTACTATCCTGGATCAGTTGTTGCGAGCGATATTACAGCGTTCGTAGTAGATGACCCAGATGCAGTATTTTTAATCAATGCGGATGAACAATTTGAGAGAGCAGATCTGTTTGCAAACTACTCAATATCCAATACTACGGGTAACACAAGAACAGGAATATCAGAAGTACAACTAGACGTTAGTGCTACTGGAACTACTAATACATTTGTTGTACAAGCAATTGATATTAGTCAAGATCCAGATAACAGCGACACGTCTGATGCTAATGGCAACATTCTTGTTCGAATCAACAATCACTTCTATAGAAGTGGTACAGGCTTATAATAGGAGAAATAAATAATGGCTATATCACGATCACAGCTAGTTAAAGAACTAGAGCCAGGATTGAATGCACTATTCGGCCTGGAATACAATCGTTACGACAATGAGCATACAGAAATCTTCATGGCAGAATCTTCAGACAGAGCGTTTGAAGAAGAAGTTATGCTATCAGGTTTCGCTGGTGCTCCAGTTAAACAAGAAGGTGCGGGCGTTGTGTTCGATCAAGCAAATGAAACTTTCACTGCTAGATACACACACAACACTGTTGCTCTTGCTTTCTCTATAACTGAAGAAGCGATTGAAGACAACTTGTATGACAAACTTGCAGGAAGATACACAAAAGCTTTAGCAAGATCTATGTCACACTCAAAACAAGTCACAGCGGCTTCTGTTTTGAACAATGCGCAAATTACTACTGTTACAGGTGGAGACGGCGAATCCCTAATCGGAAACGCTCACCCATTAGCAACAGGTGGTACTTTCTCAAACGTTCTTGCAACTGCAGCTGACTTGAATGAAACATCACTAGAGCAATCATTGATTGATATCGCTGGTTTTGTAGATGAAAGAGGATTAAAAATTGCTCTTTCAGGCAGAAAAATGATAATTCCAAAAGAATTACAATTTACTGCTGAGAGATTGATGAAATCTCCTCTAAGAACAGGAACAGCTGACAATGACATCAATGCTTTAGCTTCTATGGGAATGGTCCCTGAAGGATACAGAATTAATCACTTCTTAACAGATACTGATTCTTTCTTTATTTTAACGGATGTTCCTAATGGAATGAAGCATTTTGTTAGAAGTCCAATCAAAACTGCTATGGAAGGTGACTTCGATACAGGTAACGTTAGATTTAAAGCTAGAGAAAGATACAGCTTCGGCTGGTCTGATCCTAGAGCTATCTTTGGTAACGGAAACTTACCAACTAGCTAATCTAAGTTAGATTGATAACAAATTAGGGGCGGTGTTCACATCGCCCCTTTTTTTATGTATAATACTTTCACTGAACATAAATTTAATATTTGATACAGACTGAGTTCAGCAGACGACCTAGAGACTGTATTAAATAAACTAGGAGAATATAATAATGGCAAACACGACTTTTACAGGTCCAGTAACTTCACTAAATGGTTTTATTGGTGGACCTAACCCTAATGCAGGCGACACTCAACAAGGTGGAACTAACACTTGGACAGTTGTTGATGCAAACACTGTTTCAGATGGAACTAGTTCATTAGAAGCAGTTGGTAACACCGCTGTTTTAATCTATGTTGATAATGGTGCAGCAGGTGCTGCAGTATACGCTTTTTCAGATGGTACAAACTGGAAAAGATTAGACACATTAGCTAACATATCAGCATCATAATAATAATAAATTAGTGGCTCCTTCGGGAGCCACAACTAAAGGAGACTTATGTTTAAAGGCGATATACAAGCAACGAGATCTACGGCAGGTAACACAGGAACAGCTGTAATTGCACAGCCAATAAGGCTAAAAGGAATTATTGTTGCTAACGATGGTGTTGGAGCTGGTCTTTTAGAATTAACTACTACTTCAAATACTGGAGATACTTTATTTATTGCAGACTGTCCTAGTGGCGATGTAATTAATTTTTCTTTTCCAGATGATGGTATCTTATTTCCAAAAGGAATTTTTGTTAAAACAAAAACAAATATTGAAGCTTACACATTATTAACAGACAAATTTTCAGGACCTAATCTTACTTCTACTAACGGGTAAGTATGAAATACGGTTGTCAAAAAAGAGGCATAGGTAAAGCTGTCTTAAAAGCTGCTACTGGGGTAATGGCTTTAGCTGGTCCTATGCTTCAAAACAGTCCTTTATCTATTCAGGCTAGGCAATTTCAACAAGGTGTTCCTGTTTCTAAAAAAAAAGTAAACATACCAGTTTATAAAGAAATAAAAAAAGAAAAGAAGACCACTTCTTTAAAAGAAGGAGGGATGCCTTCTAGAAATAAAAAAAATTTTAGATCTACTAAATCTGGTGCAGGTATGACCCAAGCAGGTGTTATGTCTTATAGAAGAAAAAATCCTGGATCTAAATTAAAAACAGCAGTTACAGGTAAGGTTAAAAAGGGAAGTAAAGCTTCAAAAAGACGAAAGTCCTATTGTGCAAGATCAGCAGGACAAATGAAACAATTTCCCAAAGCAGCAAAAGACCCCAACTCAAGATTAAGACAAGCTCGTAAACGTTGGAAATGTTAGTTTAATTATTATTACCTTCCAGTAGATAAAGCCAAAAAACAGAGTTAAACTTACCTTATATTTTATAGGGAGGGTTATTATGAAAAACTGGGTTTTAAGAAAACTTTTGACTTTTTTTGGTAGAATGGAGAACAAAATTTGGAAAGAGTTGTACGTTTGTAATAAAAAAAAGGAAAAAAAATAATGAGCAGGAAAACTAACACGATTCTAATTGGATTATTGGGCACTATATTAATGAGCCTAAGTACGTGGGTGCTTATTACTTTAATTGAACTACAGACTATCGTTGCTATGATGCAACAAGAGTTAATGTCTCTGGACAAGGTAATAGGTCGTATATATTCTCATATGGATAGATTGGCAGATAGATGAAATTTATGTTAGTTATTTATGCCTGCTCCGTTGTTTATGGTGCTTGTGGTGAAAGGGTACAAAGCCCTGAATTATATAATACTCATAAAGAGTGTGCTTTAGCTGGTTATGAATTATCTATTGAAGCTATTAATATTTTAGAAGAATCTTTAGTTAATCAAGAAAAAATATTTTTTAAATTTAATTGTTTATTCACATCTAGTACTTAATGTGGTAAGTTAATACACTCTATGAAATTATGGCATATCTTAATTCAAATATACCACCACTGTATTGTTCCGTTAGGAAAGAGTATCTTTATGATCTTAAAAGTCATCATGGAGAAAGTGAGGAGTGTGTGGTCTTCGGGTTTGCATCAATCACCACCCGAGCCATCTTGTTTCACGCCTTACTACCGAATGGTGCGGTCTACTATCGATTGCCTATCTCAGCTTTTTTTCAAAAACATCTTCAAAGAACCAAAGTGCCCGATATGCAAGTTGACGAGTTACAGTTGTGGAACTGTTTTAGTTATCATCCTGCTGTTACTAATTATTCTTTTTTAGATGGACAACGTGGTAAATTTTTTGGCAAAGATAAAAAAATGTATCACGGAGAATATTTATTTACTATTGATTGGGCTCACCCAGAACCTAATGTGTTGGATACGGACCATTCTGAAATTTCTCATGAACATAAGTGTGCACATATATTGGCTCTTGATAACGGTAATTATGCAGCTCAGCCTAATAATCGTATTCTGTGGAACATTCCTAGTTTTACTACTAGTGACGCTAAGCCAGACTATAAAGTCCAAACTACCACGTGGAACGTAGAAAACAAAGACTGGAAAACAGACGACAGCGATGATATGTTCTATGAAATTAAAGAAAAAAAATAATGAAACTTTCTGCTAATTTTCAATTAAGTGAACTTGTTAAGTCTCAAGTAGCGGAGAGAAAAGGAATACCTAACAATCCGTCTCCATCTCATATAGATAATTTAAAGGCATTGTGCGTGAATATACTACAGCCCATACGCTCTCAATTTGATTCTCCAGTATTAATTTCATCAGGATATCGATCTCAAGAATTGTGTATTGCCATTGGATCTAAAATAAGCAGTCAACATGCCGAAGGAAAAGCGGCTGACCTAGAAATAACCAGTGTAGATAATAAAGAACTAGCTCAATGGATTAGAGATAATCTAGAATTTGATCAATTAATACTTGAGTTTTATAAAAAAGATGAGCCTAACTCAGGGTGGATACACGTTTCTTGGAATGGAGAAAAAAATAGAAACAGTGTGTTAAAAGCTTCCAGAGAAGAAGATAAGGTAATATACAAACCATGGTAATATCAAGAGGACAGATATCTAGACAATTAGAACCAGGGCTTGGTTCTAAAGATTCAAAAGAATATAAAAAAGTTATTAAAAAGACGCATGGAACCATTTATAAAGAACAAATCAAACCCAGTAGCAAAAAAAGTAAGGTCTAGAACTTACCGACCTCAAGTGGTACAATCTAAAAAGTTGTACAACCGCAAAGAAGAGAAACTAAACACTCTTAAAGTGGCCACTATAGAGGAGATATAAATGATTAAGTATATAAAAAAGCTTATCTGTAAAATTTTATGCATTGTCCCGTGTTCGTGTTCGCATGAATGCGCCTGTAAGAAAGAATTTAAAAAATAATGGCTACTTCTGGAACTACTTCTTTTAATTTAAGCATAGATGACATTATTGATGAAGCTTTCAATAGAAATGGTATAAGACCTAATTCTGGTAATGACATGAAACGTGCTAGAAGAAACTTGAATATACTTTTTTCAGACTGGGGTAATAGAGGAGTGCATATGTGGAAAGTTGCTCTTAATGAAATTGCTCTTGTCTCTGGTCAAGCTAGTTATACCACACCTACAGATGTTAGTGATGTTTTAGAAGCCTATGTTTCTACTACTGGAGGAGGAGGCGATAACATTAATACTCAAGACGTATCTATCACTAAAATAGACAGATCTGCTTACGCAGCTTTACCTAATAAATTAAGCACTGGACAACCTTCTATGTATTATGTGGATAGATTAACTGTTCCTGCTATTTATTTATACCAAGCTCCAGATACTATTACTTACACTTATTTAAAATATTATTCTATTAATAGAATTGAGGATGTTGGATCCTACACCAATACAGCAGATGTTGTATTTAGATTTATTCCAGCAATGATTTCTGGCTTGGCATACTATCTGTCTTTTAATTATGATCCTAACAAAATAGCAATTCTAAAACAAGTTTATGAAGACGAATTATTAAGAGCTTTAGATCAAGATGGAGGAAGAACTTCTTTATATATTTCTCCTCAAAGTTATTTTGGAGATGGCGTATAATGGCAGGATGGGCTACAGGTAGGTTTTCTAAATCCATATCGGATAGATCTGGATTAGCCTTTCCTTATAATGAAATGGTTAGGGAATGGAATGGTTCTTTAGTTCACATTTCAGAATATGAGTCAAAACAACCTCAGATAAGAAGAAAAACTATTTCCGCTGATAGAATAGCTATACAGAATTCAAGACCTCAAGATTTTACTTTTAATTCTGGAGGAGCTCGTTTTACTACAGTAGATTTAACTTTACCTGGAGTATTTTCTTTTAGTTCTAATGGAATGCAACCTGACAACGGAGCACAAGAAAACAGAAATAGACAATTATTGCCTCAAGTAGGGCAAGTAACTATAGGGATATCATAATGGCAATTAGTTACACAGATTTTTTAGCTCAAATAAGAAGTTATACAGAAGTAGATTCTAATGTATTAACGGATACTTTACTAGATCAATTTATTACTAATGTTGAATTAGACGTTGCAGGAAAAGTAGATTATGATGATTTAAGAAAATACTCAATTGCTAGTTTTATATCTGGTCAAAGATATATATCTTTACCTTCTGATATACTTGTTTTAAGATCCGTACAGACTATTATATCAAATACTAGAACTTTTTTAGAAAAAAGAGACACTAGTTTTATCTCTGAATATAATAATGATGGAGCTACAGGCTCTCCTTTATATTATGCAAATTGGGATGAAAATAATTTTTTAGTAGCCCCAACACCAGATGCCACGGCAGCAGCTGGACAAGTTCAAATTAATTATATTAAATATCCCCCTCATTTTACGAGTTCTAACACTACTTACTTATCTACCTACCAGCAATCATTACTATTGTACGGAGTTTTAGTTGAGTCTTTTGCTTATTTAAAAGGACCCGCTGATATGTACAAACTGTATTCTGACAAGTATAATGAACAGGTGCAACAATTTGCTCTACAACAAATGGGCAGACGAAGAAGAGACGAATATACCGATGGAGTGCCACGAGTTAAAGTGTCCTCTCCATCACCATAAAATTAAACAAGGAGAAAAAATATGGCAATAACAACAAACGCAATCACAAATTCTTTTAAAGAAGATTTGTTACAAGGATCACAAACTTTCGTAGCAGCAGGCGGAGATACTTTTAAATTAGCACTATACACAAGTGCTGCAACTATCGGAGCAGATACTACTTCTTATGTAGTAGGTATCGGAGGACAAGTTCCAGACTCTGGTGAATACGCAGCAGGTGGCGGAGCATTAGTTACTGCTTTAGTATCTGTAAACGGAGCAACTGCTTTCGTTGATTTTGATGATCTATCTTTTACGGGAGTTACTTTAACAGCAAGAGGAGCTTTAATTTATAATGACACTGAAGCAGGCGATCCGTCTGTATGTGTTCTAGATTTTGGCGGAGATAAAACTGCAACAGCTGGAACATTTACGATTCAGTTCCCGAACGCAAACGATACGCAAGCGATTATAAGAATAGCGTAATAGAGAAATAACATGAATAATGGCAACTGGATGGGGCAATAAAACTTGGGGGGCATCGGAATGGGGAGACCTATCTGGTGAAACCGTAGTTGCCTCATCCATTGTCGCACAAACATCTATATCTTCAGTAACCACTGAAGCAAATGCAGATGTTGAACCTACCACTTTATCCGCAACATTCACTCTTCAAGGAGTAGTAGCAGGAGCTTCTGCTGATGTATCTGTAACAGGTATTGGGTTTAACATTGTTACAGGTAATGAGGGTATTGGAATTGGTGTCCCTGTAACAGGTAGTCCTGTGTCTACAAATATCACTGGAGTTACTATCGATGATCAATATTTAATCGGTGCAGGATGGGGTAGAGAAACTTGGGGAAGTTTTGCATGGGGAGATAATTATTCTGTTCAACTACAAGGTATATCCTTATCAGTAGTTATAGGTAATGAAGATGCCTTTACCGATGTGGTGGTAGCAGTATCAGGAATTGAATTATCTGCAGACATTACTCCCGTAGGAACCTCAGGTACTTCTGATAACGAAATTGCACACAGCTTCTTAATTCAAACTACTTTAGAGGATGTCTCTATCGTAGGTTCAGGGTTAGTTGAATTAACAGGAATAGCGCTATCTACTACTATAGGTGCCGCTGAAGCAGGGTTAAAAACAGACGTCCCTGTAACAGGAACTTCTCTTCAAATGACTTTAGGTAATTCAGAAGAGATAACAGGAGATGCAAACGTTTCACTTACTGGCATAGAGTCTACTTTTGCTATTGGAGATAGTGTTCCAGTTTCTGGATACGATGTATCTGGAATTTCCGCTACTTTTTCAACCCCTGGAAATGTAGTAGTTATAGGAGGATCCACTGTGGTTCCTACAGGCGTAGGATTGACAGCTTCTACAGGGGGGGTTAATGTAATCGCATGGGCTGAAGTAGACGTAGGGACAGAAGTAACCTGGTCGCCAGTTGATCTTGCAGCTTAACTATAGTAAAATATTAATATAAAAACAGGAGCATAAAATTTTATGGCATCAAGTTATTCAGATCTCGGTTTAGAGCTTATGGTCACTGGCGAAAACGCTGGTACATGGGGAGATAAAACAAATACAAATTTAAATTTAATTAATCAAGTAGCCGCTGGTTACGAATCAATTGCTTTAAGCGATGGAGGAACAGTTACTCTTGCATTGACGGATGGAGCCGTATCCAACGCAAGAAATATGATTTTAAAGTTCACTGGAACTCTTACATCAGCTTCTACAGTAACTATCCCAGACGCTTTAGAAAAATTTTATATTATTGATTTAAGTGCTGTAGTAGGAGTTACTAACTTAACTATTAAAACAGTTTCTGGTACAGGTTTTACAGCAGGAGAAGCGGCTATTGTAGCAGCTTATTCTGATGGAACTAATTTAAATGAAATTGCATTAAACACTTTAGGTGGAACTATTGCAACAGCACAAATTGCAGACAACGCAATTACAACAGCTAAAATTTCAGACAATCAAATTACAACAGCTAAAATTTCAGACAATCAAATTAC
>Ga0208646_1000972_pt1 | contig 15401 bp, 19 predicted proteins | sample AntAceMetag02UK8_FD_184762 | JGI IMG/M metagenome (GOLD analysis project Ga0208646, IMG submission 184762) | Saline lake microbial communities from Ace Lake, Antarctica - Antarctic Ace Lake Metagenome 02UK8 (SPAdes) (version 2) | ecosystem: Environmental > Aquatic > Non-marine Saline and...
ATGGTAAAAAACTATACCTAAATTCTAGTCCTGATTTTTTGGCAATAGCGTCTGAATGCAGTCCACTACAATTAAAGGAATGAGCACATTCGTACGTAGAATTAACAGTATGAATTTTACAGCCTTCTTCTTCTATTTTTGTGACCGCCTCTTGATATTGGATCTCAACTCCTAAATCTATTAGATCTCCAATTAAGGATTTGGATACTTCTTTTGGATCTGCAATCGATGTGAAGGGAACGTGCAATCCAACGTTATACTTATTGTTTATGTTTGGTTCTAGATTGGCAATCTGCTCGCCACTAAGTTTTTTTATAACAACTCCATTTTCTATTCCTCTCGCAAAGAGCTGCTCTGTATTTTCATAGGAGTTTTGTGACGTAGGAACGAGTATTTTTCCGCACTCATCTATCCATAGTCTTTTTGACTTAATGTATTCCTTGAGTTCCCGACCGCCCTGAACTCCAAGAGTGGCCCTTAAAGATCCCGGCTCATAGTAAATACCGCTATGTATAACGCCACTATTTCTTCCAGACCCATGTTGTATGGAATCCTTTTCTTTCTCTAAAATTAAAATTTTACTGTTATTAAATTTTTTTTTTAACTTATAGGCTAAGGCAAGACCAATAATACCGCTACCAACAATAATAAAATCATACTTCATATATCTATCCTTTATCTGTTATACTGTTTCTTAAAATGAGTGAAGTAGAAGAATTACCATCAAAGCAAGTCCAAGATTTTTTACAAAATCATCCAGATTCTGTTCTAGTAGATGTGCGAACACAAGAAGAATGGGACACTATTGGAAAACCAGACGGAGATTCTATCAGCATGACTACTTACTTTATTTCTTATCAAAAAGGCCCAGACAGAATTCTCAATGAAAATTTTGAACAAGATTTTTTAAATCTAAATATTGAAAAAAATAAAAAAATTTTATTTTTGTGCAGAAGTGGAATTCGCTCTCTAAAAGCCGCAATGATTATAGAAAAATGTGGCTATAAAACTTTGAATATATCCGACGGTTTTGAAGGCTCTATGGTTATTAATGAACCAGGATGGAAAGCTAATAAATTACCTTGCAAAGAAAAATGATAAAAATATTTAGCTGTATGCTTTTTATTATTTTATTTACTGCTTGCGAAACTATAGATAAAAAAATTGACGAGACAATGAAAGAAGAAACTAAGATGTTATCTAAGTTTCTAGGAAAAAAAAGCTTTACTATAAAAACAGAGCTTGGAGAACCGGATCTAATTAATTTTAACATTCCTTACAAAACATATATCTATTATAAGAAAAACCTACTTATCAAATGTACAAGAGAGTTTTTCATTAATCCCAAAACTGATTTGATAGAAAAATTTAATAGCAAAAATTGTATTAAATAAGTGTTCAATAAGAAATATAGAAATATAGTAGAAAAAGTTTGTCAGCAATTAACTTTACGGCAAAAGAGAGAGAGAAATTTATTTTGTTTAGTTTCTGGACCTCAAGGATCTGGAAAAACTACTTTTACAAGTGAGATAAAAAAAAAACTTACTAAAAAAAAATTGAAAGTTTTAGTGTTATCAATCGATGATTTTTATTTTGGTAAAAAAGATCGAAATAAATTATCTAAAACCGCTTCCCCCTTACTAGTTACCAGGGGCGTTCCGGGAACTCACAACTTACAACACTTAAAAAAAGTTTTAAAAGTTTTCTTTAGCAAAAAAAAACAGAACTACTTATTACCTCAATTTTCCAAAGCAGAGGATGACATTCTAAAATCTAAATACCACAAGCTAACATTCCCTTATGATATTTTTATACTAGAAGGTTGGTGCATTAACTACCAAGGAGAACCTCTTGTTTCCTTAAAAAAACCAATTAATGCTATGGAAAAAAAGTTAGATAAGAATTTGCAATGGAGAAAATATGTAAATAAAAAAAGCAAAGAATACTTCAAGGCTATTTATCAGAAATCAAATTGTTCTATTTTCTTGAGAATTCCAAGCTTTAAGTACGTATTTCAATACAGAAAAAAACAAGAGCTGGATATTCCAAAAAATAAGAGAATGACTGACAGTCAGCTAAAACATTTTATCAGTTTCTATGAAAGAATTACTAAAAATTTACTGGTATCTAAACATAACAAATTTGATATTGAGATCTCTATAAAACCTAATCACAATTACACTAGTTTAAAACAAAACGTTTCTTAGAATAAGCAATTACATTGGAACAAAAGCTAAATTTTACCAAAGATAAAATACCTTACCTCTTAAAAAAGATAGCAATACCCGCTGCTACGGGCACCCTGTTTCAAAGTCTCTATACTTTGGTAGACACATTTTATGCAGGAAAAATATCTGCCAATGCTCTAGTTGCCTTATCTAAAGCTTTTCCTATTTCTTTTATTATCATAGCATTTGGTGTTGGTATTTTAGCCGGAACCACTTCTTTAATTGCCAATACTTTAGGTGAAAAGAATGAACACAAGGCAGCTACTTATTTAGCCCAATCAGTTCTTTACTCTTTTTTGATTTATATCTTAGTCACTTTTTTAGGACTTAATTTTGCATCCGGTACCCTTCGTTTCATGGGAACTGAAGAAATAAACATTCTTTTAACGTTAGAATATATTGAAATTATTTTTATAGGATCAATTTTCTTTTTTTTGCAAGTTTCTTTAAATTCTGTACTGAATGCTCAGGGTGATACCAAATCTTATCGAAATATATTAATAATTAGCTTTTTTCTAAATATTGTTTTGAATCCATTATTTGTATTTGGGTTTGGAATTATTCCTGCTTTTGGCGTTTCAGGATTGGCGATTGCAACTATCCTATCCCAATTCATAAGTTTGATATATATTTTAGTCAAAGTATTAAAGTCAGATCTTGCTCAGTTAATCACTTTCAAATTTTTTTTAATAAAAATAAATTTAATTGCAGACTTGTTAAAACAAGGAATGCCAATAACTATTAGTTTAATGCTCATTGGTCTTGGTATTTATAATATTTTATTTTTTGTTTCTAAGTTTGGAGATATTGCAACTGCAGGATATGGAGTGGCGTTGCGTATCGAACAACTTTTACTACTTCCCACGATTGGCTTAAATACTGCTGTACTTTCCATAACAGGTCAAAATTTTGGTGCAAAAGAATATGGACGAATTGGAGAAGTTTATTTTAAGGCAATTTTCTATGGTGCATTTATGATGCTGATTGCTGGGCTATTTATATTTTTTAGTGGAAATTTTTTAATTCAATTATTTACTAACGATCCGGAGGTTCTTCTTTATGGAGTTCAATACTTAAAGATCGCAGCATTAATTGGGCCGGTTTATCCTATCTTTTTTATTACTAATGCTTTTTTTCAAGGAATTAAAAAGCCTATCTATTCTACTTATATAAATCTTTTTAGAATTGTTATTTTGCCTTTTGTAACTATGTGGATGATACTTAATTATTTTAATGGGGGATTTATAGATTTGTTTTTAGGCTTACTTGTAATTAATTGGATATTTGGAATCTTTATAATAATTATTGTTAAATATATTTTTTTAAAGAAACTAGTGAGCTAATCGTTATTTTTTTTTAATTTTTTTTCTAATTTTCTTACAAAGTAAGAAACAATGAGTATTAGAATAAGATACTCTAAGATCAAAAAGGTATATATCTCTAATGGCCTATAGGTACTCACTACTAGCTCATTTGCCTTTCTTGTTAAATCTGAAATTCCAATAATTGAAACCAAAGAAGACATTTTTAAAACATAGACAAATTGGTTTCCCAATGCAGGTAAAATTACCTTGAATGCCTGTGGTAAAATCACAAGTTTTAGTTTTTTAGAAAAATTTAATCCCAAAGAAGTAGCTGCCTCCCACTGTGTTTTTTTAATTGCATTAATTCCACCCCTAAATATCTCTGCCATAAAAGCACTCTCACTAATAGAAAGCGCGATGATTCCTGAAACAAAAGGGCTAAAGCTAAACCCTGTTAGAATAGGGAGACCGTAGTAGACCCACAGTATTAGAACTAGCAATGGAACGGATCGTACCACCTCCACATAAAATACATTTATATAACTAAGATATTTATTCTTAGTTATTGCAGGTATTGCAATAAGCAAACCCACAGCCATAGCAATCACTATAGATATTGTAGAAATATAAATTGTGGTTGTGATTCCGCTAATCAGAAACTTTAGATTTGTAAGTCCGCTAGCATTAGATGGGGACAAAATAAACCAGCCCCATTCATAGTCGTTGCAACCAACCAAAGGTAGAAACAGAAGTAAAAAAAAATATCTTTTCACTTTTAAAATTATAAAGATTTAAATTAAAAACCCTAACCTATTATAAGCTTTTCATTCCATATTTTTTTAGCAAAACATCGAAGAAGCCAGCGGCTTTTTTAATTTCAATCCAATGATTGACGTAATTCAACCAAACTTGATCACTTTGATCGATAAGTATAGCCAAAACCGCAGGATTTTTGCCCCCATCTGGAACAATTGCTAACTGAGGGTATGTAATAACTAATTTATTAGCCTCAGTCGAACTAGTAATGTGACCATCAGCTCTTCCTGATAAGACTTCCTGAAAGTCTCTAGCAGGAGCTTCAATAGACTTTAGTTTTGATTTAACAAATATTTTTTTCGCCATCTCTTCTTGAGAGGTTCCTAAGGTTGTTGCGATAGTAACATTTTTATTATTTAGAGAGTCCCAAGTTGGGAACTTCTTAATATTTTTTTTCAAGACTAAGGCTACAGTTCCATATTTATAATAAGAATTTGTAAATCCAGCAACCAGTGCTCTTTTCGCAGTTTTTGTAGCACTTGTTGAAATGTCGTACCTATCAGAAGTAATTCCTGAAACAATTGTTTTCCAATCTGTTGGTACATATTTAACTTTTACACCCATATCCTTTGCCAACTCTGTGCTAACATCAATATCAAAACCTTTATATTTGTTAGTAGCTGGATCTTTTAAACTCATCGGATCCCAGTCTCCTGTTGTACCAACTCTCAGTTCACCTGATTTAAGTATTTTGTTAAGTCTAGATTCGGCATTTGCTGAAAATGCCATAACAGCTATTAATAATGTTAAAATAATTTTTTTCATTGTTATTTATAGCTTTTTTACCCTATATTTAAAATAAACCATCTGACGCACCAGTTATGGTTATTTCTTTGTATATTGCAAAAATAAATAATTTGAATATAATAATAAAGTCGATTTGATACAGCTTGCGGACTAATTATCAGCTAAGCGGAACTTCCAAGTAAAAGGTCTGTTCTTAAAGTCGATTAACCGACTAAAAGGAGAATAACATGACAACTACAAGCAAACACCCAGAGACAATATCTCTGCATGGTGGGACTTACAGAAGAGATGAAAGCACAACTGCTGTAGCTGTGCCAATTTACCAAACAACTTCATATCAATTTAATTCAGCAGAGCATGCAGAAAATTTATTTGGATTAAAAGAATTTGGCAATATCTATACTAGAATAGGAAATCCAACTACTAACGTTTTGGAAGAAAGAGTAGCAGCTCTGGAGGGCGGTGTGGCAGCTGTTTGTGTAAGTTCAGGTCAGGCAGCTTCTGCATTTGTGGTACAAAACTTATGTAGTACAGGTGATAATATAGTTGCTTCTACTGACCTTTATGGAGGAACGGTAAATCTTTTTAACAATACTCTTAAGTCAATGGGTATTGAGGTAAGATATGCAGACCCAAAAGATCCTGAAAGCTTTGCTAAAGCTACTGATAAGAAAACAAGATTGTATTATGCGGAAACTTTACCCAATCCGTCTCTAAGAGTATTTCCAATTAAGGAAGTTTCAGATATTGGAAGAAAGCTAGGTATACCTTTGGTGATGGACAACACAGCCTGTCCTGTGATTTGCAAACCTATAGAGCACGGCGCAGCAATAGTCATGCATTCATTGACAAAATTTATTGGTGGGCATGGTACTACTATTGGAGGAATTATAGTGGACGCTGGAAACTTTGATTGGTCTATAGATAAAGAAAGGCAGCCTAATATTTGGCAACCAGACGCTTCTTACCATGGAGCTGTATGGGGAGATGCTGTGCCAGTACTAACAGGAGCAAATATTCCTTATGTCATAAGAGCTCGTGTAGTTCTGTTGCGTGATTTAGGTTCTGCGATTAGTCCTGCAAGTGCTTGGCAAATTATTCAAGGGCTTGAAACCGTTACCTTAAGAATGAAACAGCACTGTGAAAATGCTGAAAAAGTAAAAAACTTTTTATTAAAACATAAAAAAATAGAAAAAGTAATTTACTCAACTCTTCACGAGGGTGAAATTGGAGAAAGAACTAAAAAATATTTCAAAGGTGGTAATGGGGCCTTAATGGGTATTGAGGTTAAAGGTGGCAAAGAAGCTGGGAAAAAGTTTATCAATAGTTTGAAACTTTTATACCATGTTGCAAATATTGGTGATGCTAGATCTTTAGCTATTCATCCAGCAAGCACTACACACTCTCAGCTTAGTGAAAAAGATTTACTAGCAGCAGGTGTGACTCCTGGTTATGTAAGACTATCGATTGGTATTGAACATGCTGATGATATTATTGCTGATATTGATCAAGCGTTAAACGCATAAGTAAGTTTATAAAATTAAATGAGCCGTGATTAGCTTTGCGGCTCATTTTTTTTATGTATTATAGCGGCACATGAATAAAGAGAATATTGCTCTAGTTATTGGCGGAACAGGATCCATTGGTTCTGCAATTATAAATGAACTGAAAAATCAAAACTTTACCAAAATTATAAGTTTGGGCAGATCATCCAATCCGCCCTTAGACTTGCTTGATGAGTCTAGTATTAAAAAGGCTGCTGATTTTATCAAGAACCAACCAGGATCATTATGCTTATTATTTGATGCTACTGGAATTTTACATAACGAGGATCAAAATCAAATGCCGGAAAAAACATACAAAAATATTGATTTAACTTTTATGAAGAAAAACTTTGAGATTAATGTCATGGGACCTGCCCTGATTATGAAACATTTTTTACCACTACTAGATACAGATCAAAAATCTATTTTTGCAACTCTGTCTGCTAAAGTTGGCTCCATTTCTGACAACCGCTATGGTGGCTGGTATTCGTATCGTGCATCTAAAGCGGCATTGAATCAAATGATCAAGACAGCTTCTATTGAGTTAAAAATGAAAAATAAAAATGCAGTCTGCGTTGCGATTCACCCGGGAACTGTAACCAGCAAGCTTTCTAAACCATTCCAGAAAGATAATTTAAAAATTCAATCTAATGAAGAGTCTGCAAAAAATATTGTGCAAGTAATGACAAATTTAAAAATAAATGATTCTGGTCTATTCTTTGATTGGAGTGGTGATATAATAAACTGGTAAAGTCTAATCTTAATTGAAAACAATAAAATACCCATGGAACTAAAACTATCTATTATTTTTACTATAATTCTCTTAATCTTTTTTTTATGTCTATCCGTGCATGCTGCCATGACCAGACGAAAGTCAAAGATACCTCTAGGTGAAGAAAAAAATGAAAACTTAATTAGAGCTGTAAGAGCCCACGGAAATTTTCTGGAGTACACACCTCTATTTATTATATCTTTTATAATGCTCGAATTCTTAGTGGCAGACACAAAATACCTCATTGGTGTTGCGGCTTTTTTTCTACTAGGAAGGTTTTTTCATGCATACAGTATGTTCGCAAAAAAGGGGTTATTTAGAATGTTAGGAATGATGCTTACTTTTATTCCATATATAGGCAATATTGCCTATCTAGTAGTTAACTATATTTAAATAAATTTCTATTTATGGAATTGTCTAATTTTTACGATCTTAGTTATTCTGACTTGAACAGTTTTATTTCTACTAATTTTTCATTAGAAAAGAAAAAAACTAGCATGAGAACTAATCAAATTTGGAAGTTTGTTTATAAAAAAGGTTTGAAAGAAACATCAAAATTTTCCAACATATCTTCTGAACTAAAAGACAACATAGAAAAAAACTTCAATTTTAACAGAACAAATATAGCAGAAAAAAAAATTTCAAAAGATGGGACCATTAAGTGGTTGCTAAAACTTTCAGACAATAATTTAGTAGAGACTGTTTTTATTCCTTCAGGGAAAAGAGGAACATTATGTGTTTCTTCACAGGTTGGCTGTACATTAAATTGTAAATTTTGTCATACGGGAACACAATTAATGGTTAAAAACTTAACTACTCATGAAATTATAAACCAAATTCTAGTTGCTAAAGATGAGTTGAACGACTGGGGTTCTCAAAAAAAAATAACCAATATTGTTTATATGGGGATGGGAGAGCCTTTTTATAATTATGATAATGTTAAAAAGTCAATTTCTATTCTTAAAGAACACAATGGACTAGATTATTCTCCAAAAAAAATAACCGTTTCTACTGCAGGAATCTCAAATGAGATTGTGAAAGCTGCTGATGAAATTGGAACGTATCTTGCTCTTTCTCTGCATGCACCAACAGACGAATTAAGGGAGAAAATTATGCCAATTAATAAAAAATTTAAAATTAAAGATTTAATTGAAAGCTGTTCTTATTATAGCAAAATTAATAAAGAAAAAATATTTTTAGAATATGTCTTGTTAAAGGATATTAATGATACTGATAATTGTGCCCAACAATTAATCAAGTTAATGGGTAAATTCCCTAGCAAGTTAAACCTCATAGAATTCAATGCTTGGCCGGGAGTTAGCTACGAGCCATCTGATAGTGAAACAGTTCAAAAATTTTACGCCAAAATAAAGAAATCTGGACACATAGTAACTTTGAGAAAGTCTAGAGGTGAAGACATTCTTGGGGCTTGTGGTCAGCTCAAAACAGACAGCGAAAAGAAAAGAAAATCTCTTTAAATTCAAAATTAAATTTTACATTGCTTATTTTGACCAATGATTTGTCATAAATAAACAATAGCTTTGTTATCTATAAAGCGTATAACCCAGCGTCCAATAGATAGAAAAATGACCAACAAAGAAAAAACAAAAAAACTAGAAAAAATTGTAAGTATTAAAAAACGCATTTTAAAAGAGTCTTGTAATTTAAAAGTAAATTACAAAACTACTTACAAAGACATAAAAAAATATTTCAATATTTTTAATAAAGCTTTATTTAAAGATGAGCTTAACCCTTTCAATGATGTGCAAATAAAGAGAATGAATGGGTGTTGGGGTCAGTGTGTAGAAGACTATTCTATAAGAAAAGGTACAAGATTTTTTTGTCTGGAAATGCAACCAGCTTATGAAAATAAAAAAGAATTTCTTACTACGCTAGGACATGAGATGATTCACCTCTGGCAACAAACCATTAAAAAAGATACCGGCAATCATAATTCATTGTTTTATAGCTTTAGACCAAAATTTAAAAAGTTTGGACTGAGTCTTTAACAATAGTGCTCTAATATTTTCTTTTTTTTTAAAAACATGCTATCTACAATCCATGCCAACTTTTGATGTAGTAAGCAAAGTAAGTTTTCAAGAATTGAATAACGCTCTATCTAATTGTTTGAGAGAAATAAACACTAGGTATGATTTTAAAGGCTTAAATATAGCTATTGAATTTAAAGAAAAGGAAAAGCAAATTATTATTTTGGCTCCTGATAATATGAAATTAAATCAGATAAACGATTTGTTTATAAGTCATTTGGTTAGAAGAAAATTGGATCCAAGAATTGTAAAGGTCAAAAGTGTTGAGGATGCAACTGGAAATTCAAAAAGACAAATAAGTGATTTACAAGAGGGCATAGATCAAGAAAGTGCAAAAAAAATTATAACACAAATAAAAGCTTCAAAAATGAAAGTGCAAGTAAAAATTCAAGGAGAAGAATTGAGAGTAGATGGAAAAAAGAGAGATGACTTGCAAGAAACTATGCAGGTTATTAATGGAATTGATATTGGTAGACCTGTAGAATTTACAAATTTTAGGGACTAAAGATGAGTAAACGTTATTCTGGAAAATCGGGAAAAGATAGAAGCTTCAATAAAAAACCAAAATTATCCAAAAAAGTAAAAAAAAAATTAAAGAAATAATATGAGTCAATTTATTGTTATAGAGGGAGATCATAAAGACCCAAATGATTTTGCCACGCTAGATAAGGGAACAAAAACTATTTATGGTCCTTTTGATAGTAAAGAAGAGGCTGACAATACGGCAAAGCATTTAATTCAGAAAAATATTGATAATTTTTACCACCGAGCCTGGGTGAGACTTAAATAAAATAATACCAAACATAAGCAACTATCACTGCTGGAATTGCACTGTATAGGGTTGCAAGAATTGCTGCTTTAGGTGCAATTGCTAATGCTGGAAATAAAGCGTCACCGTCATTAGAGATTGAGTTTCCGATTTGTGCAGATATTGGAATATAGCCACCAAGATACATTGTGGTAATCATAATTTGAGGTCCACACCCTGGTATAAAACCAACTATTATTGCGATCAAAGGAACAAATGGACCCAAAATTTTTAGCTTTTCAAAAACCTGCCCTCCCGTAAATCCATTGATTATTTCAAAAGAAATAAAAGCAACGACAACCCAGACGGTTACAAAACATGTCATGTCTACAACTTTTTTTGAGCTTTTTTCTTTGTGAGAAGTAACTGCCATCTGTATGTCGGAAAGTGGGTTGCAAAGCCACATTAAAAAACAAAATAAAGCACCACAACAACTGAAAACTAAAACCCAATCAATGTTAAAAAGAATTAAGCTTGTAGATTTTCCAAAAGCATTGACTAGCCCTAAAATTATAGCGGGAGGAATTAACCATAACCAAGATTTATAAAAAAAAATTGGAATTTTATTTTCTGGAAATTCTCCAAATTCAATATCTTTATGAGATGAGCTTAAAGTTGGGGAGATTTTATCTTCAAATAATAAAGCTGTATATCCTGATAATATTCCACTAACAAAAGTAACAGGAAGAATAATCAAGGCTGCTTTTGGATTCGAAGCTATTAATAAAAATGCAGCATCACCCATTGTACTGACTAGTGTTGCAATTACAGAACTAAATGAAACAACTCCCCTGACATAAAGTGTCATTACCATTATAGCACCACCACAACCAGGTATCACACCCAAAAATGAAGCAATTAATATTTCGAATTTTTTGTTTTTAGTTATGAAAGATTGTAAATTGTATTTCTTAACCTCAAAATAATAGAAAACATAAATAGTTGCTGCAACAAACGATGTGACAGCTACAAAAGCATCACTTAATGATTGTATAACCCAGACTTGAGTAACTGGGTTTAAGGCCAAAAATATCAATATTAAGAACAAAGACACTTTTGCTAATCTTAAATTTGGTAAATACTTTACTACCTTTAGAGCCAATTCGACCATTTAATATTTGTTAAAAAAGTTAGACATGGCTAAGATATATAGCACAATCTAATTTATATCAATATTGCTTTATAAGTGCATTTTGTAATATATTGTTATTCATGGCTAAAGAAATAACAAGATATAGTGTTACCAACCATTTCCAAGAGAGTAGAAGGAATAATAGTACAGAAATGTTGGAAGATTATGTTGAAGCAATACTTGCCTTAACAAAAAAAAATGGAGAAACAAGAAACTCTGACCTTGCAAAATATTTTGGTGTTTCCCAAGCAACGGTAACTAAAAACTTAAAAAGACTAAATTCTAATAATTTAGTTAAAAGTCAACCCTATAGATCAATTTTCTTAACAAAGGCTGGCTTGAACTTGGCAAAAGTTAGTAAAAAAAGGCATGAGATTGTTTATAATTTTTTAATAAAATTAGGTGTTTCGAAAAAGATTGCAGAACAAGACTCCGAAGGTATGGAGCATCATGTTAGTCATGAAACACTTATGTTAATGAAAAAAATTATAGAAAAAAGAAAATAAAATTTAATCAATCGTTGCTATTTAAAAAAAACAATATAATTTTTGAAATATGTCTTTAGAATCAGCCAGATACGCTAAAAGAATTTCCAGTGCTTTTAACAAGGGTACCTTGATTGCTCCGCTTCCAGTTAAATTTACAAAAAAATCCAGTGAAGCAAATAAATTTAGGACAGAGTGTGAAAAATTAATTACATCTCCAGTTATAGGTTTTAAAGCTGGTGGTACCGGAAAGGCTATGCTTAAGAAGCTGGGTGAGAAAGAACCATTTTACGCAGCAATTTTTAAAAAAAATTTATTAAAAAGTAGCGGATCTGTAAAAATTAACAAATATACTTTAGGCATTGAGCTAGAAGTTTTTTATCAAGTTAAGAAAAGTTTTTTTTCAAACTCAAAAAAAATTACTGAAAAAAATGTATCTTCTGTTGTCAGCCATATGGGTTCTTGTATTGAGGTGGTAGGATATAGACAAAAAAAGAAGGGGTTAACTTATTTAGGAGATTTAATTAGTGACTTTGGTGCAAACGTAAAATTTATTATAGGTAAAAAACTAAAATTTAAAAAACTAAAATTTAACAACTTAGCTACTAGTCTTTATAATAAAAAAAGCGGCCAAGTAGCGAATGGAAATACTAAGGCTGTTTATGATAGCCCCTTAAAATCATTAATTTGGCTTTTAAATAAAATTAAAAAAAATAAAATAGATTTGAATAAAGATTTTTTAGTTTTTACTGGGTCTACAGTGGGTGTTGTTCCTATTCAAAAAACTGGGTTATTTAAGGGAGAGATTAAATCTTTAGGTTCAGTGAAAGCTAAAATTAAAAATTAACTAGCTTTTTTTAACTGACGCTCTTTTTCAAACATTCTAGCTAATCTATCAATCATATAATCTGAAGCTTCGAAAACATTTTTGGGCTTAAATAACTTAGTTTCAGCAAGATCTGTTTTATCTTCTAATGTAATTTTTTTTCTTAATCTTTCTTTGGCATTTTCTCCTTCAATAAATAATAAAATTAAATATTCATCTTCATTCACAGCATCTTCATTTTTTATAAAACATTCTCCATTCTCGGCTATATGATCTACAAAACGCAAAGGGGTTCTTCTTAAAGTCAAATATCTTTTGTTAATTTGAAAAACAATTGACTTCATATTTCTTGAATAACGCTCTAATTTGCTAACAACTTTTTGTTTTAATAATTCCTCTGCTTTTTGAGCTTCAAGTATTTTTCTTGCCTCTTCTCTAGCTTCTTTTCTAACCTCGGCTTCTTTAAGTTTTTCTTCTCTCTTCCTTGCTTTAATTGCCTGAAATTGTTCTCTAATCTTAACTAACCTGGGATCTAAAGCTTTTAAAGAATCTCTTAAAACTTGAATTTTATTTTTTTCTTCTCTTTTAATTTCTTTTAACTCCTCTTTAAGGAGGCGCTCTTTTAATTTCTCTTCTTTAATTCTACCTCTAACAGCAATTTTTTCTTCTAATATTTTTTGCTTTTCTTTATCACGAAGTTCTTTGATCTTTAATTTTTGAGCGGCTAACTTAATTTTTTCTTTTTCTTTTCTATCTTTAATTCGTAAAATTTCTTTTTCTCTTTTTTCTTTAACTTTTATTTTTTGTAACTCTTTTTTCTCCTTAATTTTTCTCTTTTTTTCTAAAGTTAAATTTCTTAGTTCTATTTTTTTCTCTAAAATTCTTTGTTTTTCTTGTTCTTTTTTTTCTTTAATTCTGGCAATTTCTCGTTCCTTTTTTTTCTTAGCTTTTCTTTTCTCCAAATAATCTTCGATCTCATTAACTTTTTTGGCAACAAAATCTTTCAAGCCAAAAAGGCCAAAAATCGATAACTTGATTTTTTCTATAATAGGAAGGAGTTTTTTTTGTAATTTCTTTGTAGATGATGGTCTATTCTTTTTAGAAAGAGTTTTCTTCTTCGTTTTAGTTTTTACCGATTTAGTGTTCTTTTTGGAACGAACTGGTTTTGTTTTTTTAGGTTTAGAAACTTTAATCTTTTTCTTTTTAGGAAGAGTTTTCTTCTTCGTTTTAGTTTTTACCGATTTAGTGTTCTTTTTGGAACGAACTGGTTTTGTTTTTTTAGATTTAGAAACTTTAATCTTTTTCTTTTTAGGAAGAGTTTTCTTCTTCGTTTTAGTTTTTACCGATTTAGTGTTCTTTTTGGAACGAACTGGTTTTGTTTTTTTAGATTTAGAAACTTTAATCTTTTTCTTTTTAGGAAGAGTTTTCTTCTTCGTTTTAGTTTTTACCGATTTAGTGTTCTTTTTGGAACGAACTGGTTTTGTTTTTTTAGGTTTAGAAACTTTAATCTTTTTCTTTTTAGGAAGAGTTTTCTTCTTTGTTTTAGTTTTTGCTTTTATTTTCACTGGGCCTCTTCAATTGCTTTTAGTATTGCCTCTGGTCGCTGAGCTCCTGATAGAAGAATTTTTTCGTTAAATATATAAAATGGTACCCCCGTTATTCCCATTTTTCTTCCAATTGCATCCATCTTGTTTACTTTGTTTATGTTTTCTGAAGATCGTAACTCTTTTTTTAAGATATCCTCATCAATACCATGCTTTACTCCGACTTTTACCAAATTGTTCTCATCGCCAATATCAATCCCTTTTTCAAAATAATCTGAAAAAATATTATAGACAACTTCTTTTTGAACTTTTTCTTTTCTAGCAAGGTCAATCAATATATGGGAAGCCACTGTATTGGGAGTTTTTGTAATACTGCTTAGCTTGAACTGTAGATTTTCTTTTTGGGCTTCTAGGACCATATTATCGTACATAGGCTTTGCATTTTCTAAACTTCCAAACTTTTTTTGCACATATTCTGTCCTATTCATTCCCTGCTTGGGCATATCTGGATTCAATTGAAAAGGAACATAGATAATCTCAAAATCTTTATTTAGTTCTTGAATGGATGAAATTAACTTTTGGCTGCCAATAAAACACCAACCACATACCGTATCTATAAAAATTTGAATTTTCATTAAAAAATTTATTTAAACTCTTTTAATAAATTTTCCGCGCTTCTTGCAATTAAATTTGTATCACTATTAATGGCCACATATGTGAATCCATCCGACACGTACTTTTTGGCATAGTCTTTTTTGGCAGTTAAAATACCAGCTGGCTTTTTACTTTTTTTACAATACTCCAACCCCTCCATAATGAGTGATTGGACCTCATCGTCTTCAAATTGACCTATTTTACCAATTGATGCTGAGAGATCACTTGGCCCAAGAAAGATTCCATCTATTCCTTCAACCTCTGCGATTTTAGAAATATTCTTAATTGCTTTTTTAGTTTCGCATTGAACCAAAACACAAATTTCATTGTCTGCTTTCGCATAGTAGTCAGTGACAGTTCCATATTTATTCATTCTAGCTGCTGACATCACACCTCTTATTCCTTTAGGTGGATACTTTGTAGCTTGTACGGCTGCGATGGCTTCTTTTTCATCTTCGATGTATGGAAATAAAATAGTCTGCGCTCCCATGTC
>Ga0208646_1000973_pt1 | contig 15381 bp, 18 predicted proteins | sample AntAceMetag02UK8_FD_184762 | JGI IMG/M metagenome (GOLD analysis project Ga0208646, IMG submission 184762) | Saline lake microbial communities from Ace Lake, Antarctica - Antarctic Ace Lake Metagenome 02UK8 (SPAdes) (version 2) | ecosystem: Environmental > Aquatic > Non-marine Saline and...
CTCAATACGTTGCTAGCAAACGCGCCTGATAGAGAAACATCTAAAGCCTTGCAGGCCCTCGCGGCAAACAGAGCCGCCACACCCGATGAAAAACCTTCAGCTAAAAAAGCTGCCGCTAAAGCTGCGGAGCCTAAACCTGCGGAGACTAAACCTGTAGAACAGGTTGCTGTCGAACCTGCGGAGACTGAACCTGCGGAGACTAAACCCGAAGTAAAGGTAATAGACACTCCTGAAAGCAGGATAAAAGAAGCTCGTTTGGAAACAATTAGGCTCGCTGCCGCTGCCCCAGAACAAAAAGATATAGTAAGCACGCTAGCTAATACGAAACTCAGTGACAACGTAGTGTTCGAGATAGATCAACTTAAGAGGCGAGCAGGACCTAAAGAAGCAGTCGAAAATAAAAAGCTTACTCCTAGACAGATAGCGGTTAACTACTTCCACAAGTTTGAACCCACCGAAGCTATTGCGGTTTTAGTGGCGGAAGCTAACCCACGGTACACAGAGCCTGAAACTTTTGCTCAGACTGAAAAGCAAGTAAGTAAAAAAGCGGGGTTTAAAAAAGACCCACAAAGAGCGCTTAAGTGGGTGCAAGACAACATGTCGGCTGAGCTAAACAACGCCGTGGACAGGAATATAAAATTCGTAGATAAAACGCTAGAAAATTTAGAGTTTAACAAAGAAAACGCAAAAGGTAGGGAGGCAAGAGAAGAAGCCCGAACAAGCGCTACTAGCTTAAACGTAGACTTAACTGACTCTACCAGAAAAATGAACACTGGTAAGGGCGCAAAAATAGACGCCAAAGATAAGAAAGGCACGGCTGATAGAATAAAAATAGAAGCCAAGACCGCTAAGGAAAAACAAGAGGACAAAAAGAAAGCAGATAAAGAGCGAAGAGACGACGAAGCTGAGTCACTCGCATCAAAAGATAAGGATGCTACAAAAACGGAAAAAGAAATCCCTGAAAAGAGCGAGTTCTCTAGGCAACGCCAAGACTTTATTGACAACGCGCCGGGGGAATACCAAGAGTTTTACGCTCGAAGGTTTGACGAAATAAAATTAGAGAACCCTAAGTTCACGCCTAAGCAAATAAATAACGCTATCTTAGAACAACATGGCGACTTCTTTAACAAGACCCCTGCTTATGTAGGGCCAGAACTAGACGAGAGCGCAAAGAAAAATATTGCTGAAGGTAGTATCCGTAGGGCTGTGCAAAGTGTTATCGCGGCTAGGAATGCGCGTGGTGCAGATAAAGACTTAACTGATATTATCAAACGCCTAAACAATAAAGTGCAGATGAAGACCGCTATATACGTGCAAGAATTGACGACTGGCGGAAATGGTTCTTATAACCCGTTAGAAAACGAAATTAGTTTAAGCCCTACCACAGGTTTGAACGAGCATACTTTACTTCATGAAACTACGCACGCCGTTGTAGCGCAGCCGCTAAATAACCCAGACTTAAAGATAACTAAAGAGTTTACTAAGTTCTTTGAAGAGATCAAGTTAGAACTGGGTGATGCTTACGGGGGTAGAAACCTGCAAGAATTTGCGGGTGAGTACGTGGGTAACGGAGAGTTCCAAGCGCTGCTAAAAGAAATAAGGGCACCAAAAAGCGCGAACATGTTTGTACGTATCCTTGATTCGATCCTTAACTACCTTGGATACACCACAGGTTCTACGGCCTATAAAGAAGCAGGTAAATTACTAAGCAAAGTTATAGACGTGTCAAACAAAGTAAAGCCCTCGTTAGCCGAAACTTTGTATTTAGGTAGCGGAAATATTGATTCGGTTATGCAAGCTGTTGAGGGTAACCTTGCGCGACGCACTAACGAGCAAGCACTTCGCACGTTATCTAAAGCAGGAGTCGGCGTTAAAACTATAGCTTTCGGGTCTTCAGCCCTAAACAACACAGAAACATTAGTTGGTGACAAGCTACCTATATCTCCGCTAATAACAGCGTTGGAAACAAAACGAGGTTATGTAGATAAAGGTATAGACCTGATAAGTAAAAACATACAAGAAATGGCAAAGATAGAGAGAGCGGCTAGCCCTGCGAAGCGTGAGCAGTTTAACGACTTTGCTATAGACGCCAGACTTGCTGGTGTAGATATATTTAAGCCCGAACCAACCGGCCCAGCAGCCAAAGCAGCTTATAAAAAGTTAGTAGTTCGCTTCAATAACTTGGACAGCAAAGGCGATATAAACAACCCTCAAGGTTTGCAATTAGTATACAAAAACGTTAGGGAAGAGCTAGACCGGTACTTAAAAGAGTATGTTGACGTTATTACCGAGCTGCTACCTGCAACTGCCGCTTCAAATTTAATGAAGCAGTTTGCTACTTTGGAAGGCGTTGTTGCTTACGTTCCGTACACTAGAGATGGAGATTTCTGGTTAGTCTACAATGATATTACCGATCTAGACGCAGACGGAAACCCTGTAGAAGTTAGTATTTCTAGGGACTCCCCTAGAGAAATAGATCAGGAAGTAAGCAGGTTAGAAGCGCAATTTAAAGCGTCTAAATTCTCTGGCACGTTTGAAAATGTTGTCGGTCCCAAGCGACATAAAAGCATAGACGACATAAAAGCACCCAAAGGTTTGCCGGAAGGACGCTTTGTAACTCAACTTATTACTCAGATGAGAAAGGATAACGTAGATTCAGACACTATTGATAACGTGTATCAGCAATACATAGCTATGTTCCCTGCTAAGTCTATAATGCAGCAGTTTAAAAAGGCTAAGGGTAAGCCGGGTATGGACAGGGACTTAATAACAGCTTACGCAAACACAGCGATTAAGTGGTCTAACAAACTAGCTACTACTCAGTACAACCCTAAAATAGAAATGGCTATTCAAGCGATAAAAGATACAAACGCCAAAGGCGACAGTACGGTTGAAGCAGCGAAGGAATCTATAATAGGTAAAAAAGAATTTTTGCTTAACCCTACTTTTAACCCCATTGCAGCGGGCCTTACCTACGCAAGTTACATAGAGTTTATATTAGGTAGCATATCTTCGGCAGTGGTTAACCTTACTGGCTTAGTGTTTATGGTCGTCCCTATGTTGGGTGCTAGGACTACATACAACGACGCTACGGGTGCTTTAGTTGATGCGGGTAGGGTCGCTATGGGCGGCGATACATGGGGAACCGGCAAATACAAAAACTTGTATGAGCAACTAGATAACCGTGGTTTGTTAAAGCATACAACAGCCAGAGAAGCGCTAGAGCGGGGTAAGACTAAAGGCAAAGATTTTTCTGGGTTACGGCACAAAGTAGTAGACCTATTTTCTATACCCTTCTCGGCAAGTGAACGTTATATGCGGGCCACAACGGCTATAGCTGCGTTTGATTTGGCTATGAAGTTTGGCATTCCTTCTGAAGGTGTACCGGCTAACAACGAGCGGGCTGCAATAGATTTCGCTGCTAAGATGACACGCGACGCGCACACTGGTGGTATGGCCGAGACTATGCCTCGGTGGATGCAGAACGATTTCGGCCGTGTAATTTGGACGTTTAAGAACATTGTATTCCAACAAGCCTTTGTTGTTATTAACTCACTTGCGATGGCGATTACAAACAAAAACTTAGCTGGGGGTAAACTACCTCCCGAAGCTAGACGCGTAGCTATACGCCAAGTACTAGGCACCTTCGGTTTAAGTTACGCATTGTTAGGTGCTAAAGGCATGCCCCTTGTCGGGGCTATGACTACACTTATGACTATGGCTGAGAAATTGTTAAGGGACGAAGATGACGACGAACCCTACAACGCTAAAGAGCAACTTAGAGAAGTGTTTGGGCAGACAATGTACGACGGCATGTTAGCTAATTTAGTAAACATAGATTTGAGTTCGAGGGCGGCTTTGGGTAACGACATCCTATGGAGAGATGACCCCAAAAGTATAGAAGACTTTGGATACGTTCGCACTATGCTGTTTAGTTTAGCTGGTCCTATGGGTTCCTACGCTCTTGGAGCTGAACGAGCAATAGGAGACTTCAAAGAAGGTAGATATGCACGAGGCTTTGAAGGTGTATTCCCGACTGCGGCACGAAACTTAATAAAGACTTGGCGGTTCTCTATGGAGGGTGCACGTAACAGAGATGGCGACCCCATAGACACAGACTTTAGCAGCTGGAATTTACTTACGCAGTCTATAGGTTTTATCCCTGCGGATTTATCCAGCACTTACCAACAACGAGCAGCGGCTAAAGAATACGAAAATAAAGTACTTAAACGTAAACAAGACATACTAAACGCATACAAGCAGGCTAAGTATAGAAGAGACCCTGATGCTATAAGAGAAGCTACACGTGAAGCCGCTAACTTTAGACGGCAGTTCCCCACTCTTATGGACGAAAGAACTCTGGATCGTTCGTGGGCAGCAAGTAAAAAGAACAACGAGCAAACCAAAGCGGGTATTACGTTTACTAAGAACTTGCGTTATAAGACCGACGATTTCTTCGAGTAGCTTACACCCGCCAGATGCGGATGCCTTGAACCCCGTCTTCTAAAACAACCTTACGTATTGTTTTGTACTTGAGTCGTTTTAGAACCGGGGTTATTTCTTGCCAAGCAGTGATGGGGTCTAGGCAGGGTATAAAGAACGAATACCCCACCTTAAACTTTTCCCAGTTTATCTCGTACCTAACTTTCTCCACTTGCATCTTCAGCGCTCGCGTCAACCACAACTTCCATGTCTACAAAGTCTGCGTGAGACGTATCAAACACCAAACACCTAGTAGCCGGAGACATAATGCTGCTGCCCTTACCCAAACGTTTGTTGTCTGTCTTGAGCATAACACCCGAAGTTTCTAGCTGCTTTACCGTGTCTTTATAGTCTATTTGTATTTCTACGCAGTCGGCTTTAAACGCTTTGGCTGCTATATACATCCTGTGTGTGTCTGGTTCATAGCGCATTAAGAGCGCGCCTTTTGGCAGCAGCTCAGGGAACTTACCTATGTTCGTGCGCTTATCCACCCCATCCTCTACCACTAGGAGATTGCTGTGGTGCCGGTTTATAAAGTCCCCTATGGTTGCACTTGGGTTGCTAACCGGAGCTTGGGTGTCCTTGCGCATGCCAAGTATTTCCTGCGAGACCACTTCATATATACGGGCCAAATCCCAACCCTCCAACAAACCTAATTTTTGAGCTATGCGACCACCCGCCATGTGCACCGCAAATACGGCAGACCAGTTTCGTTCTCGCTGGCTGAGCCGCAATTCTTTATCTATCTTGGCTTGGATCGTAAGAACTAGTTGTTTAACTTCTTCTAAGTTGCCTATGACGTACTGCATGTACTTCTCGCCAGCCATACCATAATTGTTTACTAACATGTGATCTAGCATATCTTTACCCTCTTGTGTAGATATAACGGGGACGGCCAAATGAGGAACTTTAAACTCTAACAGGCGCATCATCTCGCCATCGGCGTTGTTTTTAACCATAGCCAGTTTTTCATAGAAGGATGCGTTAGAGCTAGCTATAGAGATCGTTCGCCAAGTGACGGTGTTCTCCCGTAGCTCGTTTGCATTCGCCTTAGCTTTGTCTTTGCCCCTACCTTGTGAGTAGGCATACAGCGCACGGGACGCATCTAGAGGCTTCATGTTAGTTATCTCGTCAAGAGTATTAACTATGTTATTTAGGAACCCCACCTTAAGTATCTTGCCTACGTCTGTGTCTTCTGGAGTGCCCAGCAACATTTCAGGATCACCAAATACGCTGTTAGCCATACGCAAAATAGTAGTCTTACCCGTTCCAGACTCCGCGTGTATAAAGTTTATGACTGCACCTTTTTGCCCAGTAAACTTTAGTAGCGGTGCGCCAAACCCAGCAAGTGCGCCGAACGCTTGTATTTCTAAACCAGCCCTGCCATACAGGGCGAAAACATCCTTCCAGTTATCCAACGAGCCTTTAGGTTGCACGTACGGAAGCATGTTCACAAGACAACTGGCAGGCGGGCTGTGGTAAACACCCGTCGCTTTAATCTCCCGATCACCAACAATAAAAGCGCTGTCATTATCAGCCCAACCAAATTGTGTTCTCATAGCTTTTGCCTTTTCTAAATCTTGGAATTCTAAAATAAACGCCAGCAGATATTCTGCAATATACTTGTGGCGAACCTCGTTACCCATAACACCGTACTTAGCTAGTTCTTTTCGTAACTCACTGCGGTCGGTAATTTGGGTGTTAGACAAAACAAATTCTTTTACTCCGTCTTTGGGCAAGTGGTGTTTAAGCACTGCTACGTACCCATTTATGGGGTCTTCCATAAGCTTAACTACGTATAGGTCTTTGCCGTATACGAGTTTTGGTTTGGACTCTTCGTCTTCACCATCGCCTTCTTCACCTTCTTTGTATATCCCCCCGTTAGCGCCACGAAAATAACCCGTGGGTAACATAAGCGTTGGGGCTTTTTCTTCCGGTGTCCCGATTGCAACATCTGGTACCACTGCAAGCGGAGTGCTTTTAGCTCTAGCAATAGTATTACCAAGCGCAATAGGGCCGGTAATCTTGCCTTTGTGCGGGCAACCCTCACACCCGCCGGGGTTATTTACTTCAAACTCCGCACATGAATGAGGCCCCTTTATGCCGAATACCTTTTTTTCTACTAAGTGGTACTCGTAGTCGGGGTGCCCTTCAGACATCTTATGTATAGCCGTGTCTCTGTCTGAGCAAAACTTAGCAACCGACAACGCATCAAACCAACGTGGCTCTACTAGATCAGCTCTGTCTTCATAACACGCCCCCAACTGCTGGCACCCTTTACCACTACCCGTCAGCTGCATTATTTTAGAGAATACGGACTCGTTGTTTTTCAGTAAGGACTTGCCCATAGCAGACATGGGGCGCTTAGCCTTTATTGTCTCGCCCTCAACTACCCCAACTATGTCACGTATCGTCTCAAACGGTATCGGGTCTACGACTGAAATTAGCTTAACGGGTTTTGCTTCAACCCCGTCAATGTCCCCTTTAAAATTAAAAGAGTTAAGTGGACGCAGTACCCTAGCGGACTCAAACACTTTCGTGTCTATATAGAACTCGTTTTCTATGCAGAGCTGTCTAAGTCTTTTAACTACTGGTGTCCACTCATCCCTAGGCACGTCCTCGACCAAAGGCCAGTAGGCGTGCAGTCCGTTGCCCGAATTAACCAACATAGGCTGGGGTAGTCCGACGTCCAAGCAAAACTTGCGCAGTGCTTTTAGTCCGTCTTGCTGTGTTTCATACCCACTTGGCCTACCAGTTTTTTCATCCGCAAAGGACTTATTCGGTCCGCAGTCTATGTCTAGCCAGTATGACTTGAGAGACTCGACGTTATCTTGTGTACGGCTGTTGCCGGTTTCAAACTTCGCTAGTCCAAAAAATACGCACCACCTTTTGGCTACGTACTCCTCTATGGTCGCGTCTAATTCTTCTCTGGTTTCTACCATGAGTTGACGCGAATGGATTTTATCTTTGACCGCAAGAAAACCGTACCATCCGCCTTGAGGGCGAACTAGGTCTATGAGGTCTGCGTTTTCCATAAAGCTACCGCTCCAGTTTGGCAATAAGTTTTTCTATTTTTACTGCCACTGGTGCTTTAGGATTGGAAACCCCCGCAAACCAATTATATACCGCTTGGCGACTGACATTTAGTTTCTCCGCGACCTCAGCAACGGGCACATCTTTTTTGATGCACGCCGCGCCGAGACAAACGCCTAGAAGTTTTTTGTCGGCAGCCTTATTCAACTCTATAAGTTTTAGGCTATATCCGTAACTCATTAGGCGTCGTCGCCTCCCCAGTCGTTAATAATAGAAGCTAGTGGGTCTTCTTCACTGGCGACTGCGGGAGCTTCTTTCTTCTTCTGCCGCTTTACTGGCTCGTCTACTTCCTCAACTTCGTCTTCTTCTGGTTCTTCCGAACGAGTTATTGCCGGTGCAGGTTTGGCAAGGGCAGGAGTCTTAACAACGCCGTCTGTCTGGGCAGCGGTAAGTTTAGTGTACATGTCAGTCTCAGGGCGTTCCTGTGCCGCCAACACTAGCTCGTACTCGGCGTCGCTGATTTCTCTAACAGGAGAGAACACAAGCTCCATAGTCTCTGCGTTGCTGTCGAAGCTTATGTTAGTTACTACCAAGTCTGGGGACATGTTGTTGTTGACTAGAAACTTCACGTAGCTCTCGAATGGGTGAACGTTGCCCGTGCCTTTCCCGAACAGGGATTTAGCAGGAATGTTAAACTGGTATATTGTGCCAGAATCATCACCCTCAAGGATTACAGCTACCCTTCGTTGGTAACGACACGCTTTACCGCCGTTCTCACCTGAGCCTTTTACGTTCTTAGGGCAGTTTACGCAGCTGCTATGCTGGGGGTCACCCGCATTTGGTTCTGGTTTGTCACCGTTGTTGGACCAACAGTTAGGCAGAGTAGCTTCCTTGTTGGGGTCGAACTTTTCTTTGTAGAAGATACGAGACACGTCGGTCAACATACCAACAACTACTGCGTTAAACTCCCCACGGATAGCGTTACCCACCTGCTCCCCGTTGACCATCTTTCTAAACGTGCCGTTGATATTGGCTTGGATTCTACGGTTGCTGCCCGACGAAGAGACAGCCAGTTTTTGGGCTAGCGCACTTTGTCGGTTGCCTGTAGCTACGCCGGTTTGTCCTGTGAATATAGATATATCATTGCTCATTATTTTAAGTCCTATTTATTAGTTGGTTTACGAACAGAGACAGCGTACCTACGATCTGATTGCAGACCCATGGGTAAGACGTCTGGGTTTTCTTCGAGAAACTCTCGCATGTTTCCGTTGTGGATTCGTTTCTCTAGTAAATGATAAGCGTCATTTTCGGCAATGAACTTATACATTCGATCCCAATCACTGGTCCAGTAAGAGGAATAGACCCTTCGCGTAAGCGTGCCAAAGGGGGTTTTAACGCTGTCTATGTCTTCTTTCGCGCATAGTTCTAGCATTCGGGCACTAATAAGGTTTTGCTGTTCCTTAAGTTTTTTTACTTCTTCTTCTTTCTCTTGTATAGCCGTCCGCATGTTTATATAAGCGGCGACTAATTTGCCTGTCGTATCGTCTGTCATTACTCCGTCCTTTTGCTAAGAGGGATAAGGAGCATAGCATTTGTATAGACAATGTCAACACCTATTCAACTTCTTTTCTATACAACTCGACAATTTTATTATGGTTAAGCACATTGTTTTTTAACATGCCGTATATTTTCGCTTCTACTTCGCTGCCCTGTATATGCACGATGGTCATGCTGTGCTTTTGGCCGGGCCTGTCTATGCGAGCGTTTGCTTGCAAGTAAGTTTCTACACTCGTGACAGGTGCGTACCAGATGATAGTATCTGCTGCGGTAAGAGTAAGTCCGTGCGAAGCCGCTTGAGGTTGGATGATAAGCACTTGCGGGTCGTCTTTCGTTTGGAAGTCGTGGAATATTTTACTGCGGTTGTTGAGCGAGACTTTGCCAGAGATGATTTCTGACGGTATCTTGTGCTTGTTTAGAAACTCCTTGAGCAGCTCTATCGTGTGGGTAAAGGGCACAAAAACCAATACTTTATGGGAGGCTTCGTTGATAACCTCAAGTACTACATTAAGTCTGTTTTTTACGTCGAACTGAACAACTTCTCTATCGTCCGTGTAGACCGCACCCCCAGATATTTGGAGCAGCTTGTTTAAGTTTGTAGCGGCGTTTACCGAAGTAATTTGCTCCCCCGCTGCCTGCATGGTCATTTGTTTTTTAAGCAGCGTATAGTATTTTTGTTGTTGTGCAGTAAGTGGTGCTTCCCTTTCCACGGCTACTACCTCGGGTAAGTCGAGACATTGGTCTTTCTCAAACCGTATGGCGGGCTGCAAAACGTTGTGTACTACTTTGTCGGCTCCGGGTTTAGGTCGCCATATATGCTGAGACACCTTATACATGACTGTGTCCCTGTAAGGGGTGTAATACTTAGGCACGCGATGAGGGCTTACTAACTTAGCTAACCCATAAGCATCGAGCGGGGATTGCGCTGCGGGAGTACCTGTCAGCATCCATAACCTGTCTACTGTTTTTGCTAGGTCGCGTAGTATTTTCCAACGATTAGTTTGAGCATTCTTGTAAGCGTTAGCTTCGTCTACCACAATCAAATCGAACTGGCTTTTTAGAATAGTGTCCTTTACTACGGCTACCCCGTCGAAGTTTATAATGACAAAGTCGGAACCAGCGTCTATTATTTTTTTCCTTCTGTCAGCTGAGCCATGGGCAACAGAACAACTACGGTGCATGGCGAACTTAAAAAGGTCTTCTTGCCAAGCAGACTTCATAATAGACAGGGGGCATATAACAAGTACTCGTTTTATAAGCCCTAGTTTCATCAGGTAATCAACCGCCCATATAACGGATGCGGTCTTGCCTGTGCCCGCCTCGTTGAAACAAAAAGCTTTTTTATACAGGCTGAGGAAAGAAGCCGTTGTCTTTTGATGCTCAAAGGGGGTTAGTTTACCCGTCCATTCGTAGTCCCTAAGCATAGGAGACGGCACTTCTTTTGCCCCTAACTCCGCTAAAGCAGCGGCTTCCTCGAACTCCCATTTAACGGCTAGTTCTACAAGCTCGCCTTCTTGCCCTATTTTTTTACAGTTTTTTATCTTGTCCGTTACTAGCTCGTGACGTTTAGTTTTTAGCACCAAAACTTTGTCGTTAACTATTCTCATGCTTTGTCCGTCTTCTTTTTGCGCTCGCGCATGCTAGTCTCAGACACAAGGTTGCCCTTGGAATCTCGTTTAAAAGAACGGTTGCGGCTCGCTGTCTCTACTCTAGTACCATCAGAGTTCTTACCGCCCTTGTCCATAGCCTTGACGTGGGCTACGTCCTTGCCGTCGCCTTTCTTAACCTTGCCTTCCCGCTCGGCTTCGCGCCTAGCTTTGTTGCGCTGTGCTCGCTTTTTCTTCTGTTCTTCGGTGCCTTGATACTTAGCGTACTCGGCTTTGTAATCTCGTTTACTTTTCGTCATAGTGTCCCCACTCCTCTAGTGTTTCTGGTTCGTGTATAAGGTCCGCAATGTCGTTTATACAGGCTTCGGGACGCCAGTCTGTTACATATTCTCTGCCTTTCCCTAGGTTACAATCCTCACAAAGTAGTTGTAGGTTAGAGAAATGAAGGGCTAGCGCTGGCACGCTTGCCTTTGGGATTATGTGGTCTACATGTATAACTACCCCGTGATCTTTGTGGTTGCGCCCACAGGCGGCGCAGTTTCCACCATACACCTCTATAACTTGCATACGGAGTTTTCTCCACGCCTCTAGCAGGTCTTTTCTAACCCCCCAACTACTAGGGGCCACGTCTTCGTAACTAAGAAGCAAACACGCACGGCGTTTAAGTTCTGTTATGACGTTATAGTATCTATCCCCGCTAGCTACTCGCCATTTAACTTCCTCGAATAAATCCCATTGCCACCACTGTATAGGTTTACCCCCTTCTATAAGACGCTTAATAAAACCTTTTGTGGGTTCTTCTTTGTACAGTTCCCTATATAACTCTTTTAGTAAACCCATTATATATGTAGGGTAGCCGTTTCTAGTAGAGCGCAAACTGTGTATCAGCGGCGCGTTAAGCTCCATATAGCGTAAGGGTTTAAATTCGTCAGCCCCACTAGCGGGCGACCAGTTTAAGTTACACCGCATAAACAGCATGGCTTCGTTTTCCTTTTGAAAAAGGTTAACCGTCTCTATTTTTTGTAATATTTGCATCTGCTACCGTTTCCTATGGTGTTCACATGAAGTTACTGGGCACCAACCACACAGCGGCCCACTGATTGCATTCCAAACGCCTGACTCTTGTGCGCCTTCTAATCTCTCTAAGTCTGGCTCAAACGTAGCAAAGTAAGAATCTTTCTTTTCTACTACGTGTTCTTTTTGTATAAACTCTTTGCTGACCACAAAGGCTAGCGCAGATTTAATTACCTTGAGCTGTGGGAAGTGTGTAAATAACCCAGCGGCTACGGCGTCTAACTGTTTAGTGTCCGCGTACTTCGCATTTTTGCTTGTCTTGTAGTCTATAGAGTGCGCAATATCACCGTTGATTATTACTAAGTCTGCCACGCCACGCCACCAAACATCATCAGCAAAGAACGTAGTGGGCGCGTAACCGTCTTCTGTTTTTGCCACACCTAGCTTAAGCTCGCAGTGCTTCTCCCCCTCTATTTTATCTAGCGCTTCTAGAACATTGTTTATAAACGCGAACTTCTTAGGTACTTCTTTTCTGTCCCTAATAAATTCTTCCGCTGCTGTGTGTACTTCTTGCCCGTAGACCGTGGCAACGCTGCCTTTGTCTTTTACGTCCCTAGCTACTTTTAAATGGTAGTACTTTTTAGGGCACTGTTTAAATGTGTTTATGCTACTGTAAGACCATGCAGTCATAGTAATAACCTTTATTTAATTAAGCCCTTACTGCGGGCTAAGTTTATCAACGCTTGATTCATTTCTTTTTTGTCCTGCGCCTTCTTCTCCATGCCACAGTCGTAGCATGTGTAGTCCTTATCTTTGTAATATTTGATAAGTTTAATTTGTTTTACGAGATTTTCTTTTTCGCAAGTCGCGCACTGTATTCGTATCAGCTCCCTCGCAACTCTTCTAAGCTGACTTCGTTCCTCTCTGCTGTTCCTAATAAGGCCCGTTACTGCTGCGCTTAACGGCTTTTCGTTATAAGTTCTCATATCAACGCCCTCGCTTTTAGTATTTCGTAGTTTGCTTTGTGAGCATCTTCAATCTCTTGTTTGCTTTGCCCCATGTAAGGTACGGCGAGATGTTCGGTTACCAGTGCGGTGTTAATGGTTAGGTCGCCCGCTATCTTTATTACTCCGAGGTATCGTCCGAACTTACCTTTCTCTCTAGTTTCGAGCTTGTAGGTTTCTCCGACGTGGAGCATCTGTTCGACAAACTTCTTTGCCAAGAGTCCGGCAGCTTTTTCTTCATCATCTCGCGTGCGGCACTCTGGAGTATCAATACCGTACAAACGTATGCGCTCACCGCGACGCCAAGTATCCCAACCAAGGTCCACATCCACATCGACTGTATCTCCATCCACGACTCTAGTTATGGTGCAGTTATATTCATACATTACTCTTTTCCTTTTTTGGGAGGAAATACAAAACCACCGAGTGTTCTTTTTTCTGGGGAGGTTAACGAATCGTTTCGCCCACCGTCGAACTTTTTCTTTTTAACAGGCTTGCCATCAGGGTCAACGGTTGTAAACGCGTTCCTCGGGCACTGCGTTACCTTGCCGCCTTTGGCTAGATACTTCTTAATGTCCTCGGCAATTTTCTCGCGTTCAAGGTCTTTCTGGTCTTGTGTCGGTATATCTATTTTTGTTGTAGTCACTATCTAATTCCTGTGTAGAAAACATGCTTGTGTATCTTGGTTGTAACTTGTCCGGTGTATGCCCAGTGTGGAAACACCTTTGTACTGTGGTAGTGGGTCGCACCATCTGTCACATCGGGCACGAACTTGCTTAAGTGCGCAATATAAAGCGCGTTAAACCATGCCTGTCTGTTCTTGGGTGTATCGCTCTTGCCGTCACAATAAAAACTAAACTGGCACTTGTTTCTTACGGGGTTGCCGTTCCAGTAATACCCCTGCTTAACCACGTCACACGCATTGTCTGGGTAACGTGGGTCTTCAATTCTGTTTCGTACTACTTGGGCTACTGCAAGCTGCCCTGCACTGGGTTCGCCCCGCGCCTCAAAGTATACTGCGACTGCTATGCACATAAGCGAGGGGGTAATCATAATCTACTCCTCTTCTTCGTCTCTATGACAGGCTCTGTCATGAGAACAAATCAAACAGGCATCGAAGGCATCGTAAAAAGGTTTCTTACATATCTTTGACGGCGGGGCATTATTACACTCGCATTTCTCTGGCATGGACAAACTGCGGTCAGTAGGGTCAGTGAAGTATGACATCGGGCACCTCGTATTCGTAGTTCATGCAGTGTTCAGCGGTTGAAAATATATCCGCCCCATTTTTCATGTGGAACCGCATCGCCGTATCTGAGTGTGGCGACATAGTAATTACTGCGGATACTTCTGGGTGCAGAAAAGGTACGGCTTCGAGTAAGTTGTTTATTAGCTTGCTCCCGTGCCCCTTTTGGTATGACCATATAGCGTAAGGACAAACCACTGTGCCTAGCTCCCCGTACATCGCTTCTCGCTCGGCTAATCGCTCCGCAATCTCCTGCCCTTTACCTGCGGCTAAAAGTTTTAGTTGGAACTCAGCTTGTGGAACAAACTTACAGATAGCTACACAAACAACTGCGGCTATCTCGCCTGTCTCGTCGTTGATCTCTGCGTACACGGTAAAAGGGTCTTCAAACCGTACGCTGTTGTCCCTAAACAGATCAGGGCGAACTGGGTCGTCTTCTATTAGGTACAAGTGGTCGGCTGCGTTGCATTCAATCAGCATCACCATCCCCTTCCGCGAGTATCTCAAGCAGCTCCGTTATCCTAGCAAGCTGCGCGAGTACCGCCTCAACATCTTCTTCTGTGAGTTCGATTGTTATTTTTTTCATTTGACGTTGTGTATCTCAATCAGCAGGTCAATACAATGTTTAGCTTTTTCTAAGTCCGACAAGGGTTGCCCCTTAAGTTTCCAACGGGTGATGTATTTCACTACGTTACCTTCGAGCAAAGACAAGCCGTTCTTCTCTGCGTACTCGGCAGGTTGGATCGCCATGTTCTTATAGTGTGTCCCGCCCGTCTGTTTCTGTAGGGGACTGTCCTTCTTCGGTTCCACGTTCAAGTTCGGTATCTCTGCTGTCAACATCCTCTTGCTCCTTCTGTTCTGGTTTCTTAAAAGCTTTTGCCCAGTTCTCCCCGAACTCATGTAGGGGTATGAACGTGGGTCTACGCTTGCTTCCTTTTCCATTCATTTGTTTCGCTCTCGTATTTGTTTAAGCTCAGTTGCTATTTCTAGTTCCCTAGCAAACAATTTAAGCATGGCTCTTATATCTTCGTTAGTCATCATAATCTCCGTGGTCTGCTAAGTACTCGTCTCGCTCGCGCTTGAGTTCGTACGGGCTTTTGTAGTCCTCTTCGGTCTCGTCGAGGTACCGGTCGAGGTCCACGTCTACGGGGTCTCTGTCATTCATTTGCGTGTCCTCCACTAGTCCCTACAGTTAACTTCCACTTTTCCGCAGCTTCTTTTTTACCGCCATCTGTATCTGGTTTGGTATCACTTTCGTCTTCGCCTTCAGGGCCTCTTTGTCTATTCCCTTCGCCATTCAGCTCTGTTAAATCTTGTTGGGTCTTTCTGAAGTCTTTATCTTTACTCTTCATTAGCTCGCCCTCTTAATTAACACTCTCCGTAAGAGGCTCCGAAACCACCTTCACAATCCAAGGGCAAGCCTTCTGCCCAATCAGGT
>Ga0208646_1000974_pt1 | contig 15368 bp, 19 predicted proteins | sample AntAceMetag02UK8_FD_184762 | JGI IMG/M metagenome (GOLD analysis project Ga0208646, IMG submission 184762) | Saline lake microbial communities from Ace Lake, Antarctica - Antarctic Ace Lake Metagenome 02UK8 (SPAdes) (version 2) | ecosystem: Environmental > Aquatic > Non-marine Saline and...
TCAAGGATATTGAGACCAAACTGAACCAAAGACCTAGGAAAAGATATAACTTTCAATCACCTGAACAGGTATTCGCACATAAAATAAATCAAACACCAGTTTTGCACTTATAACTTGAATCCTGCATGATAAATATTAATCTTGCAAGAATAAAGCGATTTAACGAATTAAAATAAATGCACCCGATAGAGACTAAAATGAAAATTGGAACGATAAATTGATCCCATTTGAGCGATTGTATGGGTTGCAAAAAAGAGTTAAGGTCGATAAAAATAAATACTAAGTACACTACCGGAAAAGATATAAATACAGCGTTAGAAAATCGAATCCTAAGGTTAACATCTACAGGAAGTTGCTCTTGAACACCGACGTTAATTACTTTTGAAATTACTTTTATCATGTCCGTGAATTTTAAAAAGTCCGATTTTATTTACTGGAGTGCATTTGCAGCGCGTTACGCCACTAATATCCAATTGTTTATTATTAAAATGAAATCTCTGTGGAAATAAAAAAATCACGCATAAACGATATTCGCTTCATTACATGTACAGCCTTTTATTAGGCCACCCTGTTTAAAGGGAAGAGTCCAAGCAGCTTATTTTAGCAACCTTGGGATCTTATGAAAAGGCATTGTGAAGTGGATCGATTGCAAATAAGCGCAAGTTGGCGCTCACTAATGACGAAAACCATATTCCCCTCTCATTTTATGAACCAGCTCAGTCATTTCTGAGTCAATTATATCGATACCAAAAAAAATTAAATCCGCTGGCACAGAAAAAAACAGAAGTCTCATCATCCTTTAAAGTTGTTTTATATGGGCCGAAGAAAGTTAACTTGATTCTGCTCACTTCATCCCATCCTATTCTCCTGTCAAAAAGATGAGGTCATCATCATTCATTGAGACATACTTCACCTTGCTTTCGAGAAGAACATGGATGAAAATCAAGGATGTCACAATTGATTGAATTATGATAAAATCAAGCAGCTCCAAATCTTGATATAAAAGCAGATAAAAGCCTAGCAAGCCAGATGAAATACTCGCGAATAAAGAAAAGTAACGATAGATAACAAACATCCAAAAATCACTCGAGGTTTGTAGGTTATTTTTTGTCTTTAAATCGCTTCCCAAAGTCATCATCAATAGTTCTATTAGAATATTTTTTTACCCGCCAGAGCACAATGGAAGAAAATCGTGTCAGTACTAAAGTCAATGGAAAGTATATCAACTTGATTTTTAGGATCCTCATCAATAAACTTTTTCACCAATCTTGCAACACACTTCTCTAGTCCTCGGATGGCTTCTCTTTAGCGGAAACGTCCGCATCCTTCTCCGCTAGGGTAACGTTGGTAAATGTCGCTACAGTCTCGGTCATGCTACCAGCACCCTTTTTATTAATTTTAAAAATGATATCCTTTGTTGTGGTAAATAAAAGCACGGAGGAAAAAGACTTTCTAAGATGTGATTTCAAGACTACAAAAGCCTCCTCTAAGGTAAGCTCGTCCTCCTTATCCTTGGTCTCTATAGATCTGTAGCGCAATTTCAATAAGACCTTAAAGCCGTCTTCCCCATAGACGGGTCTAACAAATATATTTTTCAAATTAGGCTTACCTATGGTCTTTGCCATGGTTAACTTGGCAAAGCGGCCTTCTTGAACACTTTCTTTTACCTGTTCCCAGAAAAGAACAAACACATCTTGGTAGGGCATAAACTAGAGATTAATACGGAAATATTTTGGTAGTTCAAAAGTAAGCCTAATAGTTCAATTCATCGTTTAGAACAAAGCGAATGCGCCTTTTTCACCTGTTGCGCCACTAATCCCCAACTGGTTATTATTAAACTAAAATCTGTCTGAAAAACAGATTTTATGAACTCCAGAGATTAATTTGGTCCCGTTCACCGTCTTTATTGGGTTGAACTTTTTTATCAGGGAAAAGAGGTCGAGCAGCTTGTATAATCAATATTGAAGTTTTGATTGACCGGGCTAAGCCCGTGTGGAATCATGTCTCGATTAAAAAAGAGTATAAAAATCAACTACCTTAATGGACAATTTATATCCTAAAAATCATGAAAACAATCCCTAAAATCCTAATGCTCTTTCTTGTAGTATCGTGTACTCCTCCGAAAGAAAAGATTCAGGAGATTAAAAAATATACGATTAATCAATTTTATGAAAATATCAGTGTAGGCGGAGGATACTTCTCCCCCGATGAAACTACACTGTTGATAAACAGTAATGAGTCTGGTATATATAATGTATATGCCATCGATATTGCTTCAGGTCAAAAAACACCCATGACCTCCTCTACCGAGGAGTCTTACTCAGCGCAATCTTATTTCCCAAATGACAATCGTTTTATCTTCTCTTTTGATGAAGGAGGAAATGAAAACTATAAAGTTTTCCTGATGAACGATAATGGCCAACCCAAAGACCTTACCCCTGGCGATAGTGTCCGCAATGGATTCTGGGGATGGAGTCGAGATGAAGAAAGTATGTATTTGACGTCCAATAAGCGCGATCCTAGATTTATGGATATTTATGAAATGAAAATTTCCTCCGTTGATGAAGAAGTGCCGATCAGTGAGATTATTTATCAAAATAATGACGGACTAGACGTAGGTTCGATCTCTCCAAATGAGCGTTTTTACGCATTGACCCAATCAATCACGAGTGCTGATGGCAAGATGTACCTTTTTGACAGAGAAACAGGTAAAAAAAAGGATATCTCCCTGCATGAAGGAGATGCGACCTACAGTCCGGAATTCTTCAGCTTGGATAATAAGAGCTTGTATTATACGACTGACGAAGGTGCTGATTTTGTGTACTTGGCAAAGAGAAATTTAGAAACCGAAGAGGTTGTAAAGGTCTTTGAATCTGACTGGGACGTGTGGTATGCCTACGATTCCTGGAGTGAAAAATATCGCGTCATAGGCATTAACCAAGATGCTCAAACGGTAGTAAAAATCTTTGATCAGACAACAAGCAGTGAAATCAAACTTCCAGAAATTGAGGGTGGAAGTATTGTCTCCGTTAATATTTCAAAAAGTGAAAAACTGGCAAGATTGACTGTCAGCACATCCTCGTCACCAACGAATATTTATGTTTATAATTTTGAAACAAGTGAACTGAAAAAATTAACCAATACTTTAAATCCAGACATCAGCTCGCAGGACTTGGTAGAAGGGGAAGTGGTTCGGTACGCTTCTTTTGATAACCTAGAAATTCCAGCCATATACTATCAGCCAAAACAGGCATCAGTAGACACTAAAGTGCCAGCGCTTGTTTGGGTTCATGGCGGGCCCGGGGGTCAATCAAGATTAAGATATTTTGCTTTAATCCAATATTTGGTCAATCATGGCTATGCTATTATCGCTGTAAACAATAGAGGAAGTGGTGGCTATGGAAAAATATTTAACCATCTCGATGATCAAAACCATGGCGACAAAGACTTGAAAGACTGTGTTGCAGCAAAAGATTTCTTAGCACAAACGAAAGTCGTTGATATGGACAAAGTCGGCATTATTGGCGGCTCATATGGTGGCTATATGACTATGGCAGCTCTTGCATTTGAGCCCGAAGCATTTTCCCTTGGCGTGAATATTTTTGGGGTGACCAATTGGTTGAGAACGCTGAAATCCATCCCTCCGTATTGGGAAAGCTATCGCAAAGCATTGTATGACGAGCTCGGTGATCCTACCACAGAAGATTCTGTAAGGTTGTACAATATCTCTCCGCTCTTTCATACTCAGAACGTGACCAAGCCATTGATGGTGCTTCAAGGAGCCAACGATGTTCGCGTATTGCAAGTGGAATCGGATGAAATCGTAGCTGGCGTAAAAGCCAATGGCGTCCCTGTTGAATATGTCATTTTTGATGACGAAGGGCACGGCTTCCGAAAGAAAGAAAACGAGATCGAAGGATACGGCAAGATCAAGGTGTTTCTGGATAAGTATCTCAAGAAACTTACGGTCAGTGAGGCTGGAATGCTTTAGCGCTCGCTCCTAATTAAAATCTGTCTATAATATCCACGCTCTGCATTATGCTCATTGAAAAAATACTCATTGCCACAAGGCAACTCCGCTTTTCTCTCTATCGCATGCCTTGATTGTGAAAACTCTAGATCAAGCTCTGAGTTTATAGTAAACGCTAATTAACAACAGCAATAATACTTTGATAATGAATCAAAAAGCATCTTGAACAAATTCAAGATGCTTTTTTTAGGTCAAACATGTGTTAAATTATTTTACGCTAGTGAAATCTACCAATTATTTTCTCCGATGATTCCCATCAAAATAATTTTTCACCCCTACAGCAAAATATATGAATGTGGCAAGAGGAATAGGGCATAATACTCCAATTAATCACTTAATCTGATCGCTTTCTGGTGATTTACTCGCTATATCTTAAACCTTAACAGTAAATCATTACCTTTGCCTTGTATATATAAAACTATTATGAGTAACGGAACAGTAAAATTCTTCAACGATTCTAAAGGATTCGGATTTATTACACCTGATGACGGGAGTAAAGATGTATTTGTCCATGTAAATGGATTAAATGATGATATTAGAGAAGGGGACAAAGTATCCTATGACGTTCAAGAAGGTCAAAAAGGATTGAATGCAGTTAATGTTACGGTTTCGTAACCACTAGCATTTTAACTTATTTGCATTTAAAGAGCATATCTTAACTGATATGCTCTTTTTGTTTACAAGATTATTTGAATTATTCATCCGAAAGCCTCAGCTACATTAGACCAATTTTTGGCCGTCATAGCTTACTGTTGGGAGTACAGTAATAACGAGCACGTGCTATAAACCACTCCGTGACAAATAAGTAGCATCCGGTGAATTTTACTCTACTTGGCCAACAATTATTTCGAGCGGCTAAAATTTGATCATCAAATAGCAGCTAAACTTTTTAAACGGATTTATATTATTTTGATATTTAAAAAAGAAAACTGCCTATGACACAACTCGAAGTAATACATGAAACCAACGATTATATAGTCGTTAACAAAGCCGCCGGACTTATTAGTGAAAAAAGCTCTTATGAGGATTGTACTGTGGAAGTTCAAGTGCTCAACCATCTGCTCGAAAAGAACCCAAAACCTTTTGTTGGCGTCATACATAGACTCGATCGCGTGACTAGCGGGGTTTTGATTTTTGCAAAGAAAAAAAGAACTCTTGTCGATTTCAATGAACTCTTTAGTAGTCGGAAAATTCAAAAGACTTATTTGGCCATTGTGAAAAAAAAGCCACAAAAGAACGAAGATGAGTTACACAACTTTTTAGTAAAAAATAACCTCAAGAAAAGAGCTGACATAGTCGAATCCAAATCAAAAGACGCTCAAGAATGCATTCTTTCCTATGAAGTTGTAGGCCAAAACGATTATGGTTATCTGTTAGAAATAAAACCAAAAACGGGTCGATTTCATCAAATAAGAGCGCAACTATCGCATATTGAGCTCCATGTTATAGGCGATGAAAAATATGGTTCTGATCAAGAATACTTGCCCCTATCTGTATGCCTCCATGCATGGAAATTAACCTACCAAGTTCCTGGATCTGAAGAACTCAAAACTTTCGAAGCTCCTTTGCCAGAAAATGACTTCTGGACATTCAATACTGAGTCAACGAACGCAAAGTCTATAGAAAGCTAAGGTCTTTACCCGCTTAAGACCTCCTTTTCAGGAATTATTAGTTTAAAATATTTTGGCAAGAGAACAGAACGTCACCTAAGTATTTAAACTTTCACCGCATAATTATCCACGGCTGATGAATGTGTGGATCCCGAATTACTCAAACATGTCTTGAACAAGGGCTAAAACCAACTGCATTGGCCAAGTTTAGATTTGGAAACTCTTCTTAAAAGAAAGAAATCACAAAGCGCTCTAGCTACTTGTGTTAGTGAGTGCTCGTCAGTTTTGGAGTATTTGTTGAATTAATCAAAATTATCGTAGCAAGCTCGGAAGATATGAATGCAGAGAGTTGCTTTTTATTCAATACAAGCCTCGGGAAATAAGTACACGGACCTTGAAAACCTTTAGGTCAAGCATTGCATGATATACAGATAAATCAACCTCGACCATCGATAACTGGCATGGTTAACCAACCTCCCTACAACGGTATAAGCGTTGCAGGCTTAAGGTATTTGAAAACCCCATATTTCGATCTAGTTTCTTGGCCTTCTTATATATTAAAAATATTGGCCATATCTCAGATCAAATCTCCATGTGAAACATTAACTTTAAATGACATGTGCTGCATATGCACAAGTGAGTCTAGTCGTTACTGCTCTCTTTATCTCCATAAAAATGACATTACATAAGGGATTCTTAAGAAAATCGAAACTCCTTGATCCAGTACGTGCGAAAACCGGCCTCATCTTAGGAATAGCCTATTCGTTCGCATACTATGGTTTTTTTAATTTGTTCAGAGAAGCTATAAGAATCTTTAGCAATTACTCCAGCAACAACACGTTAATTGTGCTGACCAGTACCGAAAACTTCCAGTACAATTTATTCTATGCTTCAATATCAAGTGTTTTAGGATTATACGTATTCCTAAAGTTTACGATAGAAAACTCCATTGATTATTCAAATAGAAAATTGAAACTCCGGCAAAGGACATTTCTTAATAATCATTCATTTTTTAAGTGGACTTTCCTTAGTGGGTTTGCACGGTTCGGGTCTGTATTAGGAATCACCTATCTCATGATTCCTATTCAATTTGACCTTGATTTTTCCAAGGAACTTTGGCTACTGCTCATCCTCATTCCTCTTGTCCTCTTTCTTAATATTTGGACCGAGTTTGTGAGCATCCAAAAAACTAAAGAACTCAAAGGCTTTGCCATAGCCACGCTTTGTATTACAATAACCAGCCTAACGTACAGCAACATTAATTTTTATGACTTTCAAGAGTTTAATGATCGAATAAGTCGCAATCTTCTGCACAACAGATTCCACTTGGAATTACCAAGAGCTAGGTCTTATGCCACGATTGAGAGAAGATCACTGGCTGTAAACATTGAAATTGCCAGAGACGACTTCAACCAGCCAAGAATTTTTGTCGATGGTGGGCAGAGAGAAATTTCACGCTCTGAAATACGCCAATTCATCCTTCTCAAACAAAGTAAGCTCTCGTCAATTGAAAGGGATCAACTCACTCCAAACTTAATGATAGATAAAAATATTAGTATGGAGTTTGTAAACCTTCTAAAAGAAGAATTGAGAAAGTATGGCTTGAGGACGCTGTATTACTCCACTGCAGTGGCTCACTCTAAATACCCCTCACACTATCCTCCATTTAGAGATTTGGGGATTAAAGAGAGACTAGCTCCGGTTTTCCCCTCTTTTCTAAACTTCCTTGACTCTGCCGAGGGTCTGAACCTTTCAAATAAACAAATAATAACCGGTAAGTCGATCTATTACAGTAGTGAAACAATCAAGCGATATAATAGCGTACTTATTGAGCTTGATGGAGCAAACTGCCTATTGAATGGGCAACCTGTGTCAAAGGAAAAGCTTTTCTCCATCTGCTATGATTTATTTAAAAAGTACGAGTCTCGCATGACGATAATCTTCGAAATAGATGAGAAAATCACCTACGGGAGATACATTGAGTATAAAGATATCATCCTGTCATCTATTGGAAAACTGCGGAATGAATTGTCTTTACATAAATACGGCAAGCCTTTTAAGGAATGGTATGGTTATGGTCATAAGTATGACTCCATTCGTGCTATATACCCTTGGCTACTACTAGAGTGGACACCTGAAGAAAAAAGGCTACAAGCCCTAATTAAAAAAGCCGGTAAGAAACAATCTGTTCATTGAGCACTAATAGCACATATCCAATTGCATTAAAGAGATAGCAAAAATCAAAACAACCCTAAATAAACGAAATCTCTACGCCTATCAAGAGGAGTCCTATATTTCACCGAAACGCAGGACAATAGGCTACAATTATTCATTCGCCAATTTCCTCCCAATCATATTCGCTAAAACAAAAACGCCATACATATCTGAAGCTGTAAAGTTATTGTCATTTTGGTATCAACTTTTTATTCTCTCCCTTGGTCCTGCAAAACTCATTAGAACGGCCTTCCCTTTGAAGGAAGATACTTGACTCACTTCATCCCAGTTAGTTACTTCAAATTGATCTTGAGCATATTTGACGATAATTTTCTAGTGGGCGCCCGACTTTCCAATACATATTCTGTAATCTTTCTTTGGTTATTTCTGAAGCAACTACGGCTAATGCAATGTGTGTTCTTGCTTGCCCCGCCAGTTTAAGCGCAGTATGATCCATTGATATTACTTTATTCTCATCCAAGATAAATGAGAACTACATACTTCTCTCATCTGACTCAAAATACGGATGACTTTTGGTGTATTTATTAATATTCCCTCTTTCTTGTCTTGAATAATTGAAAATGGGGAATAACCTATTGCCTGCTAATTCTAATGCTCTTTTTCGCTCAATATCACCTAATGCATCTTTTTTAGTTCAAAACCACACATCCAGAGCTACGACCTGCGAGGTTTTATTGTAGACATGAGTCAATATCCGCGATTTCCGAGCGCCCAATTTCTCCGAGAATAACTATTATCGTATATTTTAGAACTCGTGCGGATGCATCCGTCTATGCAAAGGCAAGAAAAGCTTTTGAACAACTCGCCAAAATTAAAAGTCTCAATAAATTCATAATTTATTGGTCAATAGATCAAATAACTGACTTATCTCTTCACAATCTCAATTTCCCGAAAGAAACCATCAGACATTTCATCGAGAGGGAGTACAATGAAGAGCTCTCCATTTTCATATTCTGCTGTGATCGCATCTAGCTCTATACGGTTACTCAAGTTTATCATCGTGAGCATGTAAGGCAACTCCATTTCGCCAAACCCATTTTTAATCATTTGAAAAATGTAAAGCTCATTGTCCTTAATTTCCAACTTTAGGTTCTCCGGACTTACGCCAGGTACTCGGGCGTTGATTGTCCACTCCAACGTGCCTTTAAAAACACTGATAACAGGTGACGCCATGCCTCCGTTTATTGTGTTAACTACTTCAGCAGTTGCTGCAAGGTTTTTTATTAATACGCGATCCTTTGCTTTCATCTCCAAAAATTTCTTAGTGATACTACGATCAACAAAATCAATACCTTTTAAGTTTTAAATTAATAACTCTGACAAGGTGGCTTTAGTATGTGGTTTTCACGGACATTATGACAAAATCAATAGACTACACAAATGAACCAACCAGTCGGGCTTCTATATTTAAATTTGGTAGGGTCTATCTTACAGAACTTAAAGCAAATTCACTTAATTAATGGATAGAAGAGCTATTATCGCGTTGGTATTGATCATCATTGGAAGTTTATTCCTTTTGGACAATCTGAACATTCTAGAGTTTCCCAGAAACCTATTCACTTGGCCATCTATCCTTATTGTTGTTGCTGCGATCAACTTATTTAATAGAAACTACAGAGGTGCCATCATCTTCTTTTCTATCGGAAGCTATTTTCTTCTTGATCGCTATTATAATCTCCATCTAGAAGATTGGTGGCCATTGTTTCTGATAGCGTTTGGTTTGCTGGTTCTTTTTAGAAATAAATCAAAAAAGATTCACCAAGCGATAGAAAAAAACTTTTTTGATGAATTGACCATATTCGGAGCTACCGAAAAACGAATTGTTAATCAATTATTGGAAGGCGGAAAATCGACCACTGTTTTTGGTGGAACAGATATTGATTTAAGTGAAAGTCAGTTTGCGAGAAACGCAACCATAGACGTCATTACTATCTTTGGTGGAACGGACTTGAAACTTCCTACTCAAATAAACGCAAGAATCAATGTCATCTCTATCTTAGGTGGATTTGACGACAAAAGAAAAGAGGTAGTCAACGAAAAAAGCCCTCAAATTACGATTAAGGGCTTTACAGTTTTTGGTGCTACAGAAATCAAAGATTAGTCCTTGACATCCACTCCTTTCCAGAAGGCTACATAACCTTCAATATTTTTAGCCAATGCGTTTGCTTCTGGATAATACCATGCGGCATCCTTATTATCACTGCCGTCAACACTGAGCGAATAATAGTTTGCCGTCCCTTTCCATGGGCAAACTGTGTGCGTATTGCTCATTTTAAAGTATTCCTGTTTTATGGCCATTGCTGGGAAATAATGATTTCCTTCCACTATCACGGTATCCTCGCTTTCTGCGATTATTTGACCATTCCAATATGCTTTCATTTTTGATGTCTTTTAGTTTAATCTAGTAGGTATATTAATGAATTTAGAACAAGAAAGGTTTCTTAAAAAATTGAGTTGTCTTGAAGCTTACTTATTCTCCGGCAGGCATCTCGAATAGCCTGTAAGAGGCTCCTGCACCAAGAGTGACATTATCGAAGACAAATTCTCGTTCATTTCTATCTGAAAAAATTCTCACGGACGTTGGCACCAGCAAAGAATTGTACAATTTATATTTTTCAAACTGCTTTTCAATTTTGAATTTCTTCGATCCCGATTTTGTCTCAACCACTTCCCAATACAAACGATAATCGTCCTGATCGATGTAGAAATCTTTTTTGATAAAGTCGGTTTCAAAAGTAAAGCTTAAGAATAGCTCTCCTTTAAAATTAATCAGTCCATTAAATTGTAAATCTTTTTCGTGTTGTTTCAAAGGGCTTCCGAGACTGTAGGCATTGATTAATACCAGCTGCTCCAAAGGGGACATTAGCTGTGGGGTTTTCTTATCCGTCCATGGTGCGACAATCCATGCCATGCGACCATTGCTGGCCTCTATATATTTTTGTCTATTCCAGTATCCCTCAATTCTAATTTTATCAGGACGCTTATAGGTGAGTTTCATCGAATATCCTTTGTATTCCTTGGTGACCCATCTCCCAGCGACTTCCACACTTTCGATTTGATCCCATATTTGCTGGCCATTTTCTTCAAAATGTATTTCCAAAACTTCAGAGGCACTCTGAGCACTCGTTAAGAATGTAAAGCCAACAACAACAATGATTAATATCAGTCTTTTCATAAAGGCATAATTATAACTCAATGGCCTAAATTTATAGCAATAATAATGCCCATGGAACTATCCGACTTAATACGGCGATTGAAATTGGCAGGATTATTTTTCCCAATTATCATGATCATTGGAGTAATCGGAAACGGTTACATAAGTAATGGCGACTGGTTTGATGCCTTCTATATGACATCTATCGCTATCGCTACCATAGATTTCAGGGAGGCTAGAGATTTGGATAACTCACCGTTTGAAAAAATATTTACCTTTTTTCTCGCCTTTTCATGGATCGATATTTTACTTATTTCTTGTCAAACCTCTCTGCCCTATTTATCGATGGCGACTTGAGAAAATCTATCACAAAAATAAGCGCATGGAAAAAATCAACGAAATGGAAGGTCATTATATCGTGAGCGGATGCAGTAAAGATAATCGTAATATCGCTTTGAAGCTATTTGACACTGACCGACAATTTATGATTACGGATCTAAATGAGAAAGTTCTAAAAAATTTATATTAAAAATTCCTGGGACTATCAGGCGATAGTACCAACGCTGAGTTTCTCGAATCACTCAACATTCAAAAAGCAGCTTGTATTTTTGCATGTGCCAAAGTCAATAATACCGACTTGGCTATATGTATTACTGCCAGACAGCTTAATCCTAAAATAAGAATTGTTACCAGAATCACAGATATCGGAAACACTTCTAAAACACAACGTGCAGGTGCTGATGGCATCTCACCAAATTATATCGATGGAATCAGAATGACCTCAGAGATGGTCCGCCCCGCAGTAGCCGCCTTCAGCAAAGAAAGAGTGAATATGACAGATAAAAAAGTCACCCATTATTTAAGGATGGAAGAAATACACGTAACAGAAAATTTTGAAGGGAAGAGTATAGAGGAGCTCTCCACTCATGGCTGTAATGCTACAATTTTTTTAGGCATTAAAATACAACGTGGCTGGCTTTACAATCGTAAAAAAGACAGAAAATAAACACTGGCAACAAGGTGATATTGATGAAAACTCCAAAAGAACATAGGCTTATCGAGAGTAGGCTCTAATCAAACTGCCCAAAATGAGACCAAACATTATCGAATGTGTAATTGTCTCAATGACTGTGGTTAATTTCACATTCTAACTCAACAATGACATGAGCAAAATATCCTGGGAAGTAGTAAAAGAATTTGAAGACATCACTTACAAAAAATGTGGTGGTGTCGCGCGTGTAGCGTTTAATCGCCCAAATGTGCGAAATGCTTTTCGTCCCAAAACTGTTGGTGAACTATACTGGGCGCTTCATAATGCGCGAGAAGATACCTCCATTGGAGTCGTGCTACTTTCTGCTGAAGGTCCTTCGACAAAAGATGGTGTGTATAGCTTTTGCTCAGGAGGTGATCAAAATGCGAGAGGCCATCAAGGATATATCGATGAGGATGGCATGCCAAGGCTCAATATCTTGGAAGTGCAGCGCTTGATTCGTTTTATGCCAAAAGTTGTCATCGCCGTTGTTCCCGGCTGGGCAGTTGGTGGTGGTCATAGCTTACACACCGTTTGTGATTTGACTTTAGCGAGCAAGGAACATGCTATTTTCAAGCAAACAGATGCAGACGTTACCAGCTTCGATGGTGGGTATGGCTCTGCTTACTTAGCCAAGATGGTTGGACAGAAGCGAGCACGTGAAATATTCTTTTTAGGAAGAAACTACTCGGCACAAGAGGCTTATGACATGGGCATGGTCAATGATGTAATTCCTCATGAAAAACTAGAAGATACATCCTATGAGTGGGCTCAGGAGATATTACAAAAGTCTCCAACCTCTATTAAAATGCTCAAGTTTGCGTTCAATCTGACTGATGATGGCATGGTTGGCCAGCAAGTCTTTGCCGGTGAAGCCACGCGACTGGCTTATATGACAGAGGAAGCCAAAGAAGGTAGAAATGCCTTTCTGGAGAAAAGAAAACCTGACTTTAAAGATGTGAAATGGATTCCTTGATGGAATCCATTTTGTTTAACAAACCAATAAACTCTTCAGGTGCCACATCGATTTGTATGAGAATCAATCTCATTAAAAGTCGACTTATATCACTCCCTTAATGGTGTTAAAATGTAGTATAACGTCCATTTGGATCGCGGCAGAAAATGTGGCAGCCTCTTTGTCTTTTAACTTGCAAACCTAAAGAGCGCAAAAATGATTCAAAATCCTTTGCATCGATCGTAGGAAGTTTGCTAATAGTACAATGGATATTTGTTGAAAGTCAATAAATTCGGAGAGTTCGCCTAACTCTTCTACAGATAGCTCCTCTAAGCATAACCCAACGACCTCCTTGAGGTTGAGGTTGAGCTAATCCCGCGTTTTGCTTGTAAAAGCGCTTGGTAGATTTGGAACCAGTCCTGTTTCTGCGTCTCACTTTATTTATGATGTAAATTGATAGTTCTTCATTGACTACAAAGCAAAATATAATTTAGCAAAACCTATTACTACTCATTCCTCAGAACCTGCGCTGGGTCAGCATTAATCATTTTATAGAAGTTAAAGAAAACCGTAATAGCGGAGATAACCAAGGCTGAAATACCAGCCATTGCAAATGGTGCTATGACTATATCTACGCGATAAGCGAAATCTTCCAACCAGCGATCAACCAGAATGTATCCTATGAAAATGGAAATGAGTAATGACCCCAAAATAAGAAACAATTGCTCTTTGTAACCGATTTAAAATAACACTAGCAAACCTGCTCCTAATACTTTCTATAGAGTTTCTTCCGCGTGAGCTGGAGCTACAGGAAGCAATAAGACTCAAAAAAATATTAGAATTTTTTCACAGTGGCAAATCTTATTGATTTGTAACCAAAGCTTAGTGATTGCTTTTGATAGCTCCCACGGATCGAGATATTTTATATACCGATCGCCAGATCGCTATAACTAAACGAACAAAAGAAGTGCGGAAACCACTGTCATGCCTATGATGAACCAGCGGTATTTGTCTTCTGGAATTTTCTTTACAATGGCGATTCCCAAAAATGCACCAACTGCAACAGATGGAATGGTGAGCAAATCAAACCGAAAAGTATTCCAGTTGATCGTTTCCCAAAAGAAAATATGAAATGGTATTTTGAAAAGATTGATAATCATGAAAAACCAAGCGGCTGTACCGATATATTCGTTTTTTGGTAGGCGCATGGAAAGCAGATAAAGTGCCATGACCGTCCCTGCAAGGTTTCCAACCATGGTGGTAAATCCACCTGCTATTCCCAGAACAGCGGCAAACCAAATACTTTGTGGAATGGACTTCTTATTTGACTTTTCCATCCATAACATTATCACCAGACTCCCGATGATAATCACACCCATTATTAGTCGGAAACTCTGATCATCAATGTAGTGGCCAACATAAGTTCCAAGGCCAACACCTATAGCTGCGAATGGAAAAAGCTTCCCCAAATGCGACCATTGGGCATGTCTGTTATAATGCCATACCGCAAAAATGTCTGCTATCGAGAGGATGGGAAGCATGATTCCAGAGGACATTTTACCACCGAAAATCAATGCTAACAAGGGTACAGCCGCCATGCCAGCCCCATGTATTCCTGTCTTGGACATCCCAATAAAAAGTCCAACAAGGCAAAAAAATGCTAGCTGAACGTAGGTGAGCTGAAAAGAAAATACCTCTATCAAATCAAGTTATTTGCATAAGCATACTTGATCAGTCCTACTAGGTTATGCGTTCTCGTTTTTCTCAAAATATTTTTTCTATGGGTCTCCACGGTACGCTCAGAAATGAAAAGCTCCTTCGCAATATCCTTATTGGTATATTCTTTAGCGATAAGTTTAAGTATCTCTCTTTCTCGAGTGGTAAGGAGTTTCTGTTCGCCTTCTCCGTTAAGTCCCTTGATTAAAATATCATTGATTTGAGAGCTCAGATAAGTGCTTCCTGACTTAATTGCGTAAATGGCTGTTATCAATTGTTTGTGAGAATCATTTTTTACCATGTATCCATTAACACCTTCCTTTAATATTTCCTTAACAAGGTGCGCTTCATCATGCATACTCAATACCAAGATTTTCATATTCGGGTATTTCCTTTTAACCTTTTGGACCAAGGCCAAGCCATCTTCATCAGGTAAGTTGTAGTCGGTTATGAGTAGGTCGACCTTCGTTTGAGTTAGTTTCTCCATCGTCTCACCCACCGAACCGGCTGTGGTAGTGTAAATTAAAGTCTGTCTGGCAGTATGGATCTCGATGATCATCGCCTCATTACAAAGGCTGGCTGATCAAATCGAGCGGTAATCTATCGCCAAATTTGATTGCTAATTGTTGTACTGTCAA
>Ga0208646_1000980_pt1 | contig 15341 bp, 20 predicted proteins | sample AntAceMetag02UK8_FD_184762 | JGI IMG/M metagenome (GOLD analysis project Ga0208646, IMG submission 184762) | Saline lake microbial communities from Ace Lake, Antarctica - Antarctic Ace Lake Metagenome 02UK8 (SPAdes) (version 2) | ecosystem: Environmental > Aquatic > Non-marine Saline and...
TGTAAATATAACAGGTGCTTCAAACACTTTAGATTTAGAACAATTAACTTTAAGTAATGCAGGCGACCATTATGCTAAAGTAACTGTAAACGGTAATAGTAATTCACTTATCATAGACCAAAAAGAAACTGGTGATAAGATATTATTTTTAGATGTAGATGGTAGTAATAATGTTCAAGTAGATCAGAAAGGTACAGGCGATCATTACCTAAATATAATATTAACTGATAGTCATACACTAGACATAACACAAGACGGATCAGGTAGTCATGACGCACATATTAATTTAAGTGGTAACAATACATCAATAACATTAACACAAGATAGTAGTACAGATCAAAACTATTATCTGGAACAAAACTGTGTATCTGCTAGTTGCTCAGCAACAGTAACACAAAACTAATGAAAAATATATTTTCACATTGGGCAATTGCATTTGTAACCTTATTTGTACTTACGTCTATAGGTATGAAAGACCCACAAGTAAAACAAATATTAAGATTAAAATCATTTGATTTACTATTACAATCAGAAAAGAAAGAAGTATCACAAGACATAGGTGTCATTACGATTGATGAAAAAGCAATAGAGAAGTATGGTCAATGGCCGTGGAAAAGAGATGTACTTGCCGATATCATTATAAAACTACGAGAGGCAGAAGTTGGTATTATTGTGTTACCTATATTGTTTAGTGAAGAAGATAGACTAGGTGGCGATAATGAATTAGCAGAAGTATTACAATATGGTGTAGTTATATCACAAGTTGGTACAACACAAACAAATAAGAACGCAGTACCGAGAGGTGTTGCAAAAGTGAATGATCCTATGCCATGGTTATTCAGTTGGCCAGGTATGTTAGGTCCGATTCCTCTATTAGGTGAGAACGCAAGTGGTGTAGGTGTTGTGAATACAATACCAGAGATAGATGGTGTTGTGAGAAGAATACCTTTGATAATGAAGATAGGTGATGAAACATATCCTGCTATGGCAATCGAAGTCATAAGAGTTGCCGTAAATGCCCCTAGTTATCAAGTCAAGGCAGGTCAAGGTGGTATCATTGCATTGAGAGTGCCAGGTTTTTCTATAATTAAAACAGACCCTCATGCTCGTATATGGTTAAGATGGAACAAAGAGTATGATACAATCAGTTTAGCAGACATAGATCAAGCGAATAAGTTTAAAGGTAGGACAGTTATCATTGCACCCACAGCCGAAGGTCTTAACTCTATTGTTGCAACACCACTAGGTGAGAGATATATGTACGAGATAACTGCTAATACACTACAAACAGTATTAGACGGAAAGAATATACAAAGAATCGATATCAGTTTTTTAGTTGAATTAGTGCTTGCATTTTTAATAGGATGTGTTATAATACTTGCTGCCAATTACTTCTCATACATCACTTTAGGCTTGACATTTGTAGGATTATATGTTATACTGCTATATGCAACACATTACCTATTCAGTCAATATCTTATATTGGCAGATGTAAGTTGGGCAATTATTTGCTTGACAATTGTAGGATTTCATAGTACATTCAATCGGTTTATCAAAGAGTTTAAGCTTAAACAACAGATAAGAAAACAGTTTGAGAAGTACCTAGACCCTAGACAAGTGGCAATACTTGTAAAGAATCCTGAGAAGTTAAAACTAGGTGGTGAAAGAAAAGAGATGAGTTTTTTATTTATGGACATAGTTGGATTTACCCCTATATCAGAACATTACAAGAACAAAGATGATCCTGAAGGTCTTGTTAAATTGATTAACGAATTTCTAAATGAGGTCAGTGAGATCATATTAAACAATGGTGGAATGATAGATAAATTTATGGGGGACTGTTGCATGGCAGTATTTGGTGCTCCTTTAGATATGAAGAACCACGCTGAAATGGCAATTAAATCTTGTATAGAGATAGAACAAAAAGTAAAAGAACTTAAATTATTATATAAAGAAAGAGGACTACCTGATATTAATGTAGGTTCTGGTGTGAATACAGGCATAGCAATTGTTGGTAATATGGGCTCAGAAACTAGATTAGATTATTCTGTAATTGGAGATGCTGTTAATTTAGCTGCAAGATTAGAAGCTACGGCTTGTAGAGGTGATTATAAAGACTATCCAACAATATATTCTAGTTATACTATGGAGCAATTACCCAATACTATGAAAAGTAAAAAAATTGGTGAAATTAAAGTAAAGGGTAAAGAAGAATTAATTACCATCTATAAACCTATATAAATAGTAATATGGCAACAGTATTTGATAAGATATTAGACACTACAACAGGTCCTAAATCATACGATTGGTACAGAAAGAAAGTATCAGCAATGACTACACCAGGTGCTAGAAGTTTAATTAAATCAGGTAAGGCAACATTAAGACCAAAGTATGGTATTATGAATCTTTTTGGTTATGACCCTAAACACAAAGATAGACTACCTTACTATGATACGTTTCCTTTGATACTACCTTTAGAACCAGCAAAAGGTGGTTTTATAGGACTAAACTTTCATTATCTACCACCTCTTGCGAGAGTGGCGTTTTTGAGAAGTTTAGCTGGTGATGCTAGCGATAAAAGATTTGATAAGAAAACTAGGTATAATATTCCTTGGCGAAATAATAGTTATATGAAAAAAACAGCAAAACATTATTTGTTCAATCATGTTAGAACATCATTTTTGAACATACCTGCAGACGAAATGGCGATTGCAATATTTCTACCTGTAGCAAGATTTAAAAAAGGAAGTCCATATTAATGGTTTTATATAAGATAACAAATAAAGTGAATGACCATAGTTATGTTGGATTTACCACTCAACGAATACAAAATAGATTTAACGCTCATGTATATAGTGCTGTTAAGCGTAATGCGAAGTGGCCTATAGCTCGTGCTATCAGAAAGTATGGTAGAGAAAACTTTACTATAAAAACCATATACGAGGGCAAAGATGCATACGAACAAGAAGATAAATATATTAAGATGTATGGTCATTACAATGCTCAACCTGGTGGCCAAAAAGGTTCTGTTACATTAGGTTCTAAAAGAACTTTCACAGCAGAGTGGAAAGAGAATATGAGTAAGAGTGCAATAGAAAGAACAAAGAGATTAAATACGTCAGAAAAGATGTCAGGTGAAGGAAATCATATGTATGGCAAACTAGGTATAGGTGCCAAAGAAAGAATTTACAAAGGAAAAGTTTATAAGAGCTTAGTAGAAATGTGTAAGAAATTAAATATCAGCAAACCGACTGCCAGAAAATACTGGCGACAGGAAGGAGGATACTAAGCTGGCAATTTTTAGAGCAGGTAAAAGATTAGGACCATTTGATATACGAGGTGGTATATCAAGAGGTGATTTTAAGGCTAGTGCTTATAGTAAAACAGATACAGATCCTAGACTTAATATGCGATCTAATCAAGAAAATACGATTGGTCGTTTCAGAGCAGCCATGGCTTCAGCAGATGGATATGCTAGACCTTCAAGGTTTGCAGTAAGAATATTTCCACCCTCTGATTTACTTCAATCAATTAAAAATAAAAATGCTACTACAAATAGAGATGGTGTAACTTTAGATTCTGAAATGTATAATGGAGATGGACAAGTTGGTTTTAATGTTAGTGGACATCATTTAAATAGTTTACATAAAACTATTGGTAGACAAGTGAATATACATTGTGATACGGTTTCAATGCCTGGTGTAGATTTACAAACACAAGAAAGACAATATGGATCAGAACCTGCTATGAATATGGTTACAGGTCATGGGTATGCTGGTAATATAGTTGCTACTTTTTATGCAGATAAGTATATGAGAGAAAGACAATTCTTTGAACAATGGCAGAAACTTGTAGTAGGTAATATTTCACATAAAGCAAATTATTACGATAACTATGTTGGTAAAATGCATATATACCAATTAGGGGCTTCTGGAGATGACGAATCGCCAACAAGAGATATGCCGACTTATGCTATTGAAGCAATTGATGTATATCCTGAAAAAATAGGAAATATAGATTATGGTTACAGTTTAAGTAATCAGATAGCTAAAATAACTATTGAATTCTCATACAAACAATGGTTTAATATGGGAACTAATAGTGTAAACGGATTAGAATTTGCTCATTCTCAACAAACATCGGCTGAGATTAAGTCAAGAACACCAGGATTATTTGATAAACTACCGCCTTCTCTAAAAAGAGCAAGTAGAAATATCTTTAATCAAGGAAGAACAGTACTAAACCCAATAGGGAAAATATTTAAAGGTAAAGTTTTCCCACCATTTACATAATAACTATATAATAAGGAGAAAATATTATGGCACTACCTAAACTGACAACTCCAACATATGAGTTGGAAATACCATCAACAGACGAGAAGATAAAGTATCGTCCGTTTTTGGTTAAAGAAGAAAAAATATTAATGATGGCGATGGAGAGTAAGGCAAGTGCTGACATCACCCAAGCCGTTAAAGACATTGTAAGTGAATGTACTTTCAACAAAGTTAAAATAGACAATATGCCTATGTTTGATGTTGAGTATATCTTCTTACAAATCAGATCAAAATCTGTTGGCGAAATTTCTAAACTGAAACTACTATGCCCAGATGATAAAGAAACTTATGCTGATGTAGAAGTAGATTTAAATGCAGTTAAAGTACAAGTTGGTGATGACCACACTAATAAGATTGAATTAGGTAATGGAATGGGTATGATTATGAGATATCCTACTATTGATTCTTTTAGTGAAAGTGGTATCAAAGACATTAACCCTAGTAATATGCTAGAAGTTATTAGTACTTGTATTGAACAAATTTATGAAGAAGACGGTAAGAAAACATACGACACTAAAGATCAGACTAAAAAAGAAGTTACGGATTGGATTGAACAATTGAATACTAAACAGTTTAAAGATGTTCAAAACTTTTTTGATACTATGCCTAAATTAAAACATGATATCACAATAAAGAATCCAAAGACTAAAAAGGAGAGTAAAATAACTTTGCTTGGACTAAACGATTTTTTCGGATAGCCCTTTCACATGATAGTTTAGAGAATTATTATACAACTAATTTCTCTCTAATGCAACATCATAATTATTCTCTTGCTGATTTAGAGAATATGCTACCTTGGGAAAGGGAAATATATGTAGATATGTTAGTCGCATATATTAAGGAAGAGAACGATAAAGCTAAAAGAAAACAACAACAAGGGTAATAAAATGGATTTTAATAACGATGGTAAGATAAGTTTTTGGGAGATGTTCCCTTATTGGTTTGATAAATTAAGATTGTTTCCGAGAGTATTCATATCGGTATACATCTATATGTTTTATCAAGTGACTGAATGGTTTATGGCACTACCTGAACCCAACAATGCTCAAGCAGGTCTAGTATCTGTTGTAGTAGGTGCTGGTGCAGCGTGGTTTGGTCTATATGTTAATTCAACAGGTAAAGGTGTTGAAACAGTATCATATAATCAGAAGGTTGTTAAATCATCAGGTAAAAAATTATTAAACGAGGATCAAATAGGATAACATGGCATTAGGAGCATTAACATTAGGAAATGACAACGTAGGATTTGATGCTGATGGTACAGCTATGGTGCCTGTTTCGGCGGGTGGAAGTAAATTAGGTGAGATCAAGATTAAATCACCTTTAGACACTTTCAAAGATACATTTTTTGATATGAAAGAAAGTCTATCCGCAATGGTAGGAATTCAGACAAAAGAAGCGAAAAGACAAGCATTTCACGATCAGCAATCTTTGAAACAAAAATCATTCGAAAATGAACAAGCAAATAAAAAATTTGAAGATGCTGGTATGCAAGGACCAGGACTGCCAACACTTAATAATGATTTGGAAGGTGTTGATACAGATAATAAAAAGGTAACAAACGTTGCAACTTTTGAAGCTTCAGCATTAAATGGAATATTAGGAACACTAAAAGATTCATTTGATAGAGTATCTTTTGGTGAGAAGATGACAGCAATACTTCTTGTGAGTGGACTGGCATTGTTTACAAAATTTAAAGAACCTTTAGTAAAAGTATTAACACCAATAGTTCAGTTTGTTAAAGATTTGGTGGAACAATTTGGACCAGGTGCTGTTTTTGCTGGTTTCATAGGCATTATGTTAGCATTTAAAACTGGATTAGCACAATTTATATTAAAGTTTGCAGCTGGTGGAATATTAAAAGGTATTGCATTTGCAACAAAAGGAATTAAAGACGCAGGTGGTATAATGTTCTTAGCGGGTAAGGCTACCAAAAACCTAGCTAAAGGTGTTGAGGCTATGAATAGTGGTCTAAAGACTGTTGTTACTAAAATTGGTGGTGCAGGTAAAATGATTACTGGCGGTCTTACAAAAGGTTTCACTATGTTGGGACGAGGTCTTACAACATTAAGACTTGGAATAATGAGTATGAGTTCTAGTTTAGGTGCCATGTTAGTTCCTTTCTTACCAGTGATAGCAATTGCTGCGGCCGCAGTTGCAGTATTTTATAGTTTAAAATCAGGATTTGATGTGTTTAAACAATCACTTGAAGATGGTGATAGTATGTTTACAGCAGTTCTAAAAGGTTTAGGTGACGCCATGTTGACGTTGGTGACACTACCATATGTACTAATACAGAAACTAGTAGGTTACATTGCAGGTTTATTTGAATTTGATAACTTCAAAGAGAAATTAGAATCATTTGATATTAAGAAAGAGATAATTGAAAGTTTTAGTAATTTGATGTCAGGTATGACAAAAATTATAAAAGCAATCGCAAAAGGCGCTGGTGCAGCTTTGGCCGCAGTGTTCTCTGTTGGTAAGACACCTCAGGAAGAATTTGCTAGAGCTTATAGAGAAGTTATGTCAGGTGGTGAAGGTAAAGCATCCTTAGAGGGGACTCCTGATTTCCAAGGCGATCAATCTAAGGAAGAGTTTAATAGAGAAAAAGCTACATTTGCTGATACAACAGGAATGGAAGATTATAGAGCAGGTAATAAAGTAGGTGATGGTAGTGCCGCTGAGTCTTTCTATGCAAACAAAAGAGCAGAGGATAAATTTGATGAAGATTATTTAGAAAGTTTACCAAAAAGAATGAGTGAGAGTTCAAAGAAATTTCATTTAAAAATGCGTAAAAAAGCTTTGAATGATTTAGATCAAAAAATGGAACAAACAAATGTAATTAAAAATGCTGATGGCAGTACTACAAAAACAGCACAAGTTGTATATGTTAATAATACAAAAGGTGGTGATACTATTAATAATAAGAATGAAAATAATATATCAGGTGATTTAGCTGTTGATAATACTGAATATACACAGAAATTGGTTAATGAATCTTTTTAATATTATGATAAAAGATAAATTATTTGTAGCAATTTGGTTAGTGTTAAGTTGGATTGTAATGGGTTCGTTATTCGTTTATGAATACACAAAGATGATTATCCTTTCTGTTTTAAATGCTTTTCAGTCCATATATCGAAGATAATATTTCTATCATCACACCATTTACGAGCAGACGCAAACTTATCCCTATTCATTTGATAAGTTTTTAATTCATACAGTACAGTTGATTTCTTCTTGCCCTTACCACCTACAGGTGGTCGCATATCTTTAGTGGGTTTGACTTCTATTAAATGAGTTTTTAACTTACCATCTTTATCTCTTACTTTAATTAGAAAGTCTGGAAAGTACCTACGCACCTTCTTGGTCATGCTGTCGTAGTATGGTATAACCACTTCTTCACTTGCCCAACCAATTACACTAGGATTGATATCAAAGTATTTCATACATCTACGTTCCCACATTGAACGATAGATTATATTAGCACTATCGCCTATGTATTTGATAGGGTTCTGAGGGGTGAATTTACCTTTGTATTTTTGAGTTCTTTCATTCATAACATATAAATAGTAATATAACTATTTAGTAAAAAATTATGTCAATCGTATCACAATTAAAAGCTTTAAAAAGTAACCTCTTCGGAGGTAAAGGAAATACAGGTCATACTCAGCCACCAAGCTCGAGAGTGCAACAGTTTCGTTTAGATGAAAGTCCTACAGGTGTATTAGCTAATGATCCATTTAAATTTTCTACATTATCATATCCTATGGATGTACAGAATAATTTTCAAAACGGTCACTATATGTTATTCTATGTTAATAAACAGAATAAATCAAACTTTACATATAGCACAACTTCGGACGGTGTTACACAAATAAGTGATGTTAGTGGTGACAACAAAGGTTTAAATTTGTCTGAAGCAAGATATAAAAAATTAAGAAAGATTAAAGTAGGAACTGGTTCAAGAACAGGAAACTATGCCTCAACCAATTCTACAAGATATAATCCACATACAGATGATGGTACATCTTTAACATCAGAAAAACAAAATGATAATTTAGGTGTAAGTTCTCTTTTTGAAGCAACAACTAGGATTACAGATTCAGTTGCTATGTATTTACCAGCGAATGTAGAGGATACTACTGCTGCCACTTATAGTGACGCTGCAACAGGAATAGCAGGATTTGCCCTTGCTACAGGATTGAATACAGGTAAAGATGCTGCAAGTATAGCAAGATCATTAGTTGCAGGTAGTGAAGTACTATTAAAAGACATGGGTATAAAAGCTATTGCTGCTGTTGCTGAAGTAGCAGGTGCAGAGGGTGTCGCAGGATTAGCTAAGAAAGCATTTGGTGAAGCAGATAACCCATACATGGAAGTATTATTTGACGCAATGTCATTAAGAACTTTTACATATAATTTTAAATTTGCACCAAGAAATGAAACAGAAGCATTAGAAGCACAAAAGATTATACAATTATTCAGATTTCACATGGCACCTGAATTAAGACCTGGGATAAATCGTTTTTTAGGAATACCATCAACATTTGATATTCATTATATGTTCTTATCTAAAAACGGTATGGCTTCAGAAAACAGTTTTTACAATAGAATTGCAACTTGTGTACTATCAAGTTGTATTGTTAATTATACACCTGAAGGTGTTAAGTCATTTGAAGATGGTGGACCTACACAAACTACAATGACACTAACATTTAAAGAAAAAGAATTACTTACAAAAGATAAAATAGCAGAAGGATATTAATCATGTCATATTTTAACAGATTTCCAATGATGGCATACGATATGAAGAATGATGGTAACTTTAAGTTATTACCAGATATTTTAAGACGTGTCAAACAAAGAAATGCTATTGCGTCAGGTCAATTTGTATTTGATACCTATGATGTACAAGAGGGTGAAAAACCTGAAGATATAGCGTACAAATGGTTTGGAGATGCTGAATTACATTGGGTGATATTGATGACAAATAATATAACAGATAGATTTCATCAATGGCCGATGACACAACCACAGTTTCAAGCATTTATGGAAGACAAGTATGACAATTCTGATGGCATACATCATTATGAAATTACAAAAACAAGTGGTAACACAACAAGTAATGGTCCTGGCGACTATTCACATTTAGTTGAGTGTAATAGTGATGAAGTTGGCGCATTATCAATTTCTAATAGAGAATACGAAGAAAGACAACAAGATAATAGAAGACAAATTAAATTATTAAATCAAAGATATTTAACGGACTTTCTTACAGAGTTTGATAGTCTGATAAAATCTCAATAGTATTATGGCAATAAAACCACCAAATAGTATAGAATTCGCAGGTGATTATAATTTAGATCATGTTTTCTTACATAATCATAGAGGCGATATTGTAGATATCAAAAAGATGATGTCGGAGTTAAATATATTTGAATCTATATTTAAGAACGCACTAACAGGTTCCCTTGTTATTTTAGACGCACGGAATCTTATCTCAAAATTAGAAATAAACGGTACAGAGCGTATATCATTTAAACTATCGACACCCGGTGCGATAGACAGTAGAAGTACGGTGGATGCAAGTGAAGAAACAGGTCATCCTTTTCATGTTTATAAAATCACAGATAGAAAACAAGTATCGTCAGGTACAATGATGTACACGATACACTTTGCAAGTCGTGAGTTTATGAGAAATTTACGAACAAAAGTAAGTCAGACGTATAGAGGTAACATTGCCTATCAGGTAATGAAGATAATGATGGATAAGGATTATCTTGACACTAAAAAGGAGATTAGTTATGAACCCACAGGTAATATTAATGACATTGTAATACCTAATATGCGACCCTTTGATGCTATTAATATGATTGCAAAGAAAACAATACCTGAGTTGTCGGGCGGTGTTGGTTATTACTTCTATGAAACAACAAAAGGTATGTATTTTCGTAGTTGGGAAAACATGGTGACCGTTAAAGGTAGTTACAATAGACGACCTAAACAAGAATTCTACTATATGCCAATGAATGTAGATGATCCTACAATTAAAGATAAGATTAACCATGATTATAAATCAGTTGAGTCTTATCGTTTTGTCAATAACTTCCATGATGTTGCAGCCAATACATTAATGGGTACGTATGGTCATAAAGTCATTACGCACAATCTATTTGACAAGTCGTATAAAGAAACAACTTACAATTATCATAATCAATTTAGTGATACTAAACATACTGATTTTTCAGATAAGAACGCTAGACATGGTAATGAGAAATATGCTATACCTCATTCAAAAATTGATCAAGATGGTAAAAACGTATCAGATTATGGTGAAGCAAGAGTATCCTTACAAAGCACTACACAATTTCTACATGATAAGGAATCAGGTGCGAGATACGGTTTAGACGTGGCACAAGAGGGTCGTAAGTTATCCGAAGGCATATCTCAAAGAGCACAAGTGGCGCACGGCACAGTACTTAAACTAGTCGTTAAAGGTCAATCCTACATTGAACCAGGAGATGTAATCAATTTCAAATTAAGAAGTGTAGCATCAGATAATACTGATGGAAAAGAAGATCCTAACTATTCAGGTAAATACGTTGTTACAAAGATAAGACATCAAGTGAATGATACGAAATATACAATGGCGTTAGAGTGTGCTAAGGACTCAGTTAAAACAGGTTTTTCATCATCATACAAAGTAATACCGGCAAACAAAAACTATTCAGGCATACGAAACATCTATACGGCTGAGAACGCCGCAGGAGAGACCAACTATGGATCTTCGTAGACCTCATCTGACCTTACGAGATTTTTTTATATGAGCAACGTATGGTCGCTGAGGCACAAATTCATAAGTTCTTTAGTAAACTCATATGGTCGCTGATAGTTCTCAACGTACTTATAGGGATACCAACAATATACGATAAGTTCTTCTATATACCTGACACAAGCATACCAAGTAAGCATATAGATGAATTACACAAACATGAGGTCTAAATAGTATTATGGCGAATATAGATAGAGAAGACATATTAATACTTACAACAGCCGCCAAGTGTAGATCATGTCATTGTGAGTGTCATTGTGCTAGTGATATGCATATACCCTCCGATGAGTTAGACGCAGGTGGTCCTTGTGTATGCGAGGAATGTAAACATGAAATTTAGTACATGGGTAATCTTTACGGTAAGATGTAAAATATCGAATTATAGAGAACGAGGAAGATTCCTTCGTGCCAAATGGTGTCGAAGTATTTTAAAAAGATATGTAAGGTATATGAATTGGCGTAGATTATAATCGTTCTAAGGTATAGATTATAATGATTCTAATGTATAAGAGAAACGGATGCCATACGGTGTACGAGTACCAGCGAAATAGTCGTTTATGACGGTTCCTGTTGTGTACTTAATCTGCAAGGTATCGGTAAAAAGGAAAGAAGTATTATGAAAAATTTTATGGGTAAAGATGGTTTTCAATGGTTCGTGGGGGTAGTCGAGGATCGGCAGGACCCTAAACATCTCGGAAGAGTTCGGATTAGATGTCTGGGATACCATACGGAAGACCTAGTCAAGTTACCTACAAGTGACCTGCCATGGGCACACCCTATGAATCCTATCACAAGTGCAACTGTATCTGGTATTGGTCAGACGCCCCTTGGTGTTGTTGAAGGCACATGGGTCGTGGGTTTCTTTACGGACGGACCAGAAGCACAGCAGCCGATTATCATGGGTACACTGCCTGGCGTTCCTTCTACGTTACCTACTAAGGATTCTAAGAAAGGTTTTCAAGATTACTCCAACGCTAACTATCCTAAGTATACCGAAACGGATGTAAATCGTCTGGCGGTCAATGAGAAGACGGACGGATCGGAAAGCAATCCTCACAGTTCATTGACGATAAGAAGGTCGGACCGAGACCTGGCAGTAGGTATAGCACAGATTGACGGAGTTTTTGATGGAGTTGCCCCTATAGGTAACGACCTTGATGTAACCAGCTGGGATGAACCTGAAACTTCTTACAATGCAACCTATCCACGTAATCATGTATATGAGAGCGAAGGCGGCCACCTGAGAGAGATGGACGATACGCCAGGCGCCGAGCGAATACATGAGAGGCATACGTCAGGCACCGGCTATGAAATTGGTCCGGACGGTTCTAAGATTAGCAGGGTTAAACAAGATAACTATAATATCATTACAAGGAATGACTACCTACACATACAAGGTACCGGCCGCCATACGATTGACAAAGGTTTAAGAATACGTGTGAATAGTAAAGGAGGTGCAGGTAACAACTATAACATAGAGGTAGGTAATGGTAGTAATGTAAACGTAGAGGTGAATGGAGGTAACATTAACCTGACGACATTGGGATCGGGTCAAGACGCTGGTGATATAAACATCAATGCCTCTCGTAATCTAAATATGCAAGTGGGTAAGAATATGAACATTGGTGTGTCTGGTACAATCACAGAAACGTCTGCTGTGAAAACACAGAGTACACAAGGTACTCATACACAGAACGCTGCCTTACATGATGTGAATGGTAATCGTATTGATCTTAACTAGTAGGATCCTGCCGGTAAAGAGGCTGTGTCAAGAACTCAGCTAATAACGGATACACTACATAAGGGATCTGTTTGTACATAGATACTCTCTATATCAAACGTTTCCGCTAGAAAGTTTCTATTTTTTTTTCCTGGATATTTTTTAGGAGGAATAGTCGGTAACGTAATCTCGTATGGTATCAAACTTACCGTCTAGGTCAACAACGTCAACCTCATAGTCATCGCTATCCTCATTCAACGATTCGTTATATTCTTCGATTAAAGAGTTCATCTTACTCTCAGTCTTATCCAACAGTTTCTTTACTTTATTGTCTAGTTTTTCAAATTTACTCATAGGTATATTATAACATATATTTACATACAAATCAAGCATAGTATTCTTATAAGTATTAGTGTAGTCTAACAAAGGAGAATTATGAGCAATAAGGACACCTATAAAAGAAAACATAGATACCTAGACAATCAAATCAACACCCTCGAAAAACACAATTCATATAATCGGACGCTGATCTCGAGTCTAAAGAAAAAGAAGCTACGTCTGAAGGATCGAATGATATCGGATAGCAGGGAATCTGCACGAAATAATAAACACAATTTACACGAGTATATTAAACGTGCAATGTCCATGACTGCTTGACTTACATAGTCATATATGATATACTGAATGTATGCTACACAAAATAAGTAAGTTATGTGATAAGATAGATTCGTTAAAGAAATCAGCCGATTCTCTACGAGTATTAAAGTATGGACCTACCAAGGCTCCTCGGGAGGTGATTGATGAAAGTATTACTTCGATACAAGCGGAATGCCTATTGATTGCAAACGATAAATCTCCTTATAATAACGAATAAAAAATCTTAAAAAAATCTTTGGGATCCTGCGAAGGTTATAAATATCCTTATATGAAAACATTCAAACAAGTAGAGGCGATTGACGCTATCTGTGAGTCGGTCTATAAAGACTTGCCCATTACGGAAGCAATGTATCAAGGTAAAACTGTTAAGTTGAATGACCCTATTCGTGGCGGTTCAAAGAAGTTCTATGTTTATGTTAAGGATGGTGATAAAGTAAAGAAAGTATCATTTGGTGATACAACAGGTCTTAGTATTAAACGTGATGATCCTATAAGACGTAAATCCTTTCGTGCAAGACATAGTTGTGATACGGCTAAGGATAAAACATCTGCAAGATATTGGAGCTGTTACCAATGGCGTGCTAATGCGCCGGTGAATAATTAAGTTTATGATACATGAAAAATCCAGTCCTAATACATAAACATCTTATCATACGAGCCGAAGCAAATAAAGTTCCTACAGACGAGGAACAACTTACAGAATGGATGAAGGAGTTTATATCTTCTATTGATATGAAGATACTCATGGGTCCTTATGTGAAGTATTGTAATATGGAAGGCAATCGTGGCATTACAGGTATTGCTGTGATTGAAACAAGTCATATTACCATACACGTTTGGGATGAACCTAATCCTGCCTTAATGCAAATTGACGTTTACAGTTGTGCTGAGTTTGACCCTTATAAAATAGCGGAGAAGATCAAGGCTGACTTTGATGTTGTCAAGATTGATTATAAATATTTAAATAGAGAAACAGGACTTAAACCAATTCGATTAAAGAGATAGGACGTTATGCAATTTGTAGCAAACATACCAAACATTAAATGCTATCTTAAAAAAGAATATCTATATGATTTAGAGAAAGGTCATGGAGAGTTTGAGGAGTGTGTGCTACTTTCTGTTAAGTCTATGCAAGGTCGTGCCTTAATGTTTGAAGCCTATCTACCACAGTATGGTGCTTGTTATGATAAATTTCCTTTATCTGCATTTGTCTGGAAAAAAGAGATTAAAAAAGAAGAACAATTACCTTTAAATGTAATTGAGTTGTGGGATGCGTTTTCTTACGACATACAAGTATGGACAAAACGATTGCTTAAAAATTGTGATGTTGATATAATGATTAAGGGTAAAGGTAAGATGTCAGGCGAATATCTATTTACAATTGATAGTTGCCATAGTGATCCTAATATGATTAATATAGGACCATCAGAAGTACCTGCCGAACACAAACAATTCAATATTGGTAAGTTAGATAATGGTCAATTCTTTGCTCAACCAAACAATCGTATGTTATGGTACGAACAATCATTAACACCAAGTGAATTAAAGAGACCTGACTTTAAGGTGTCTACCAAATACTTTTTTTGTGAACAGGATAGTAAGTGGGTATTTGGTGACACCGATGATTACTTCTATGAGGAAGTAGAACGTAAAGATTAGTTTACTTTTCTAATTGCCTCTTGTGGATTAACAAGTGGTACTAACCCTCTGTCAGTTAAGTAACCTCTACTACCAATTGCTCTTTTTGAAGTAAACTCTTTAATGTATTCTTCAATACCTGGTATTACACCAATGT
>Ga0208646_1000982_pt1 | contig 15328 bp, 15 predicted proteins | sample AntAceMetag02UK8_FD_184762 | JGI IMG/M metagenome (GOLD analysis project Ga0208646, IMG submission 184762) | Saline lake microbial communities from Ace Lake, Antarctica - Antarctic Ace Lake Metagenome 02UK8 (SPAdes) (version 2) | ecosystem: Environmental > Aquatic > Non-marine Saline and...
CTTTATCTACTTTAATAATTCTTTTTTTATTAGTTTTTATATTTAGAGTTAAAATTTTTTTTTTCTTAATATCAACAAAGTAAATTGAATTATGTGATGGCACCCATAGAGTGCCCTCACCTAATATTGCTTTTGAATTCCAGATAACTTTAGGCTCTGAAGTTATGATATTCAAATTATTCTGCTACAACTTTTGAGTTTTGTTCACCTAAATTATCAATCGATAATCTAATTGTGTCACCTTCTTTTAAAAATACTTGAGGTTTTTTTCCCATACCTACTCCTGGAGGTGTTCCAGTTGTAATAATGTCACCTGCTTGTAATGTCATAAACTTACTTAAATATGAAACTATAAAGAACACATTAAATATCATCTTATCTGTATTTCCAGTTTGCATTCTTTGTCCATTAACATCCAAGCTTAAATGAAGACTGTTGATGTTAGAAATTTCACTTTTAGTGACCAAATATGGTCCAATTGGTCCATATGTATCATGTGATTTTCCTTTAACCCACTGGCCCATCTTTTTAAGTTGCCACTCTCTTTCACTCACATCGTTTACTAAACAATATCCAAGAATGTGACTTTCAGCTTCTTTTTCATTAATGTTTTTAGCATCTTTTCCAATAATTATTCCTAATTCAACTTCCCAATCAAGTTCTTTTGAGTCTTTTGAAATTTCAATATTATCATTTGGACCATTAATTGAACTTGTTGCTTTCATGAATACAATAGGTTCTGATGGAGCATCCATACCAGACTCTGCAGCATGATCAGAATAATTCAAGCCAATTGCTATAAATTTTCCCGGTTTATTAATGCATGCACCTATTCTCTCAGAATTTGAAATTTCAGGTAAGTTTTCTAAATCTATACTTTCTAATTTTTTAATAGTTTCAAAGTTCACAGTATCTGAATTTAAATCAGTAATATGAGAACTTAAATCTCTAATTTTTCCATTTTTATCTAATGCTGCTGGTTTTTCTTTTCCTTTAACACCTACTCTTAATAGTTTCATGATTTTCCTTTTCTTAATTTATTAAATTGAAATTCCACCATCAACAGAAATTGTTGTTCCTGTAGTAAATGTTGCATCGTCTCCAGCTAAATAAACTGCTACAGCAGCTATTTCTTCTGCTGTTCCAAGTCTTCCCATTGGTTGTCTTGCTATAAAATCTTTCTTTGCTTGTACCGGGTCCGGGCTTTGATTAACTCTATCTTGCCAAGAAGGTGAAAATACTGTTCCTGGTGCAATAGAATTGCATCTAATATTTTGTTTTACAAAATCTGCAGCTATTGATTTAGTTAAGCCAATTACTGCTCCTTTTGTAGTTCCATAGACAAATCTATTTGGGAAACCTTTAAGGCTTGAGGCACATGACGAAACGTTAATTATACTTCCACTATTCTGCTTAACCATTAAAGGTAAAATTGCTTTACACATTTGATACATAGATTTGACATTTACATCAAAAGAAAAATCCCAATCCTTTTCTTCACATTCTAGAATAGTTCCATGATGAACAAAACCTACTGCGTTGAATAAAACATCAACTTTATCAACACTTTTCATAAACTCTGAAATAGCATTATTGTCTGTTGAATCTAAAGTTTGAACTTTAATTTTAGGATATTCATTATTTAATTCAGCTAAAGTTTTATTATTTAAATCTGTTGCAGTTACGTTTGCTCCTTCATTATCAAATGCTATAGCCGTTGCTTTACCAATTCCCTGGCCTGCTGCTGTTACAATAATATTTTTACCTTCTAATCTATTGCTCATATCTTTCCTTTTTTAATGAGAATGCCTAGGCATCCCTTTTGTGTTTGTTATATCTAAATATAAAGATTCAGTTTCTAGGCAAGCACCCGTTTCTAATTGACCCACCATTTTTCTGGAAATTTCCTGCCATGGTGTTTGGTTTGTTAATACTGGGATCTTGGTATTTTTTTTTCTATTTGAGATCTCAGTCTCTGATATTAATAAGTCAATTCTTCTATTGTTAAGATCAATCTTAATTTTATCTCCTGTTTGAACTATCAATAAATCCCCACCAATAGCCGATTCTGGTGAAACATTCAAAATAGATGGACTTTCTGAAGTACCACTTTGTCTACCATCTCCTAATGTTGGAAGAGTGTTAATCCCCTTTTTCAATAATCTATCTGGTGGCTGCATATTTACAACTTCAGCAGAACCTGGATAGCCTACGGGTCCACAGCCTCTAATCATCAAAATTGAGTTTTCATCTATATTTAACTTTTCGTCATTTATTCTTGAATGGTAATCCTCTGGTCCTTCAAATACTACGGCATTAGCTTCAAATACATTTTTATTTTTTAGATCTGATAAATATCTTTTTCTAAACTCGTCACTAATAACTGATGTTTTCATAACAGCAGAACTAAAAAAATTACTTCTCATAACGATATAACCTGCATTTTCTACTAGTGGATTTTCAAATGATTTAATAACATCAGTATCTACATCTATTTTAATCTTTAAATTTTCTTCTACAGTTTTCCCAGATACTGTAAGTGCATTTTTATGTAATTTATTATTTTTTAATAACTCTTGCATAATTGCAGGGACACCTCCCGCTCTATAAAATCTTTCCATTAAGTGTTCACCAGCTGGCTGACAATTAACAAGTAAGGGTATATCGTGACCTAGTGTTTGCCAGTTTTCTATATCTAATTTCAAACCCATGTGTCTTGCTATTGCGGTTAGATGTGGTGGACAATTGCTTGAAGCTCCTATTGCACTTGCAACTAATATTGCATTTTCGAATGCTTCTTTAGTCATGATTTTTGAAGGTGTTAAATCTTCATGAACCATATCAACAATTCTTTTTCCTGTTTCAAATGAAATTTGTGATCTCTCTCTATATGGAGCAGGTATAACTGCACAGCCTGTTAAAGACATTCCTAATGCTTCTGCAATAGAATTCATTGATGAAGCTGTTCCCATTGTATTACAATGCCCTATACTTGGTGCTGATGCAGCAACCATATCCATAAATTCATCATATGTAATTTCACCTTTTGCATGGAGCTTTCTTGCTTCCCAAACTACAGTTCCTGAACCTACTTTTTTTCCTTTATAATTTCCATCAAGCATTGGACCGCCTGACAATACTATTGCTGGTATGTTTACAGTTGCCGCAGCCATTAATGCTGCTGGCGTAGTTTTATCACAACCAGTTGTTAAAATTACTCCATCTATAGGATATCCAAATAAAACTTCTACTAAAGATAAGTAAGATAAGTTTCTATCCAAACCTGCTGTGGGTCTCTTGCCCGTTTCTTGAATAGGATGAGTTGGGAATTCAATGGGTATTCCTCCCGCCTGTCTAATCCCATCTTTAATTCTACTGCTTAATTCTTGAAAATGTCTATTGCATGGTGATAGATCACTACCCGATTGTGCAATTCCGATTATAGGCTTTCCAGATTGCAATTCTTGTCTTGTCATTCCATAGTTTAAGTATCTCTCTAGATATAATGCTGTGAGAGCTGGATCATTTGGATTATCAAACCACTGTTTGCTTCTTAATTCTTTTTTTTTCATATTAGTGAATTTTATTATAACCAACCTTTATCGACTACATAATCTTGATTAGTACATCCAGATGAAGCATCAGAACCAAAAAATAGAACTGTTTTAGCTATATCTGACGGCATTAACTTATGTTTTAAACACTGTTTTTTTAACATATCTGCCTCAGATTCAGGGGTTAACCATTTCTCAATTTGTCTCTCTGTCATCACCCAACCAGGAACTACTGAATTTACTCTTATGTCAAACTCACCAAGGTCTCTTGCAAAAGATCTCGTTAAACCCACAACGCCAGATTTAGCAGCAGTATAAGCGGCCATTCCACCTTGTCCAATCATCCATGAAACAGACCCAATATTTATAATGGAGCCACCTTTATTTGCTATCATTGCTTTTTTAACTGACTGAACTGTGAAAAAATAATGTCTTAAATTAATATTCATTCTTTCGTTCCAAAATTCCTCAGTTACTTCATCGATAGAATGTCTCTCATCATTTGCTGCATTATTTACCAAAACATCGATTGCTCCATTATTATCAATAATTTTTGATATAGTATTTTGTAAATCTTTTATATTTAATAGGTCGCACTTTATAAAAGTAGGAACAGAAAAATTTTTATTTTTACATTCTAAAACTAATTTATTTGATGCTTTCTCATTTATATCTATAAAATATACTTCTGAACCTTGTTCACAGAAATGCTCTACGATAGAGGCACCAATACCAGAACCGCCTCCAGTTATAAAAACTCTTTTATTTTTTAAATCTTCATAAATAGCTGTCATTTAAATTCTCTTTTTTGAATCTTTATCAAATAAAGAAATTTGAGATGTATCAATATTTAATTTTAGTTCTTTGTTTATTTCTATATCAAATGTAGATGCAAACTTACCAAGAACTTGTTGTCCAAAGTAATCAAAAGTTACTATTTGCTCATGACCAGTGTATTCTAAAAGCTCCGACTTTAAATCAATTTCAAAACAATCAGGATTAATTTTATCAAAGTAAATGTGTTCTGGTCTAATTCCTAAATAAGTAGTTAGTTCAGTGTTTTCAAATTTATTTTTAAAAGAGTAGTTCCCAACTGGGATTTTAATACTATCATTTGAACCATTGGGCGTAAAAATAATATCGTTATCATGTTTCTTCAATTTACCTTCAATTAAATTCATTGATGGAGATCCAATAAAATCTGCAACAAAGACATTTTCAGGTTTATTGTAAATATTTTTAGGTGTATCACATTGTTGAATTAATCCATGATCCATAATTGCAATATTTGTACCTAAGCTCATAGCTTCCGTTTGATCGTGTGTAACATAAACTATTGTAGTTCCAAGTTTTTGATGTAGTTTTTTTATTTCTCTTCTCATTTCAACTCTTAATTTTGCATCAAGATTTGATAACGGTTCATCAAATAGAAAAATTTTAGGGTCTCTTACTAACGCTCTACCCATTGCAACCCGTTGACGTTGACCACCAGATAATTGAGATGGTTTTCTATCTAACAGCTGCGTTATTTGTAATAAATTAGAAACATCATTTAATGCTTTGTCTATTTTTTCTTTTGGAGTTTTTCTTTGTTCCAGACCAAAGGTAACGTTTTTTCTAACAGTCATTGCTGGATAAAGTGCATAAGACTGAAACACTAAAGCAATATCTCTATCACTTGGTTCCATATTATTCACATTATGATCGTCTATTAAAATATCCCCACTATTTGAGGTTTCTAGACCTGCAATTGTGTTTAACAATGTAGATTTTCCACATCCAGATGGTCCTAAAAGTACAAGAAACTCACCATGCTTAATGTCTAGATTAATTCCTTTTAAAACTTCAGTTTTTCCAAAGTTTTTGTTGATGTCATTAATTTTTAAAGTAGCCATATTATCCTTTCACTGATCCAGCTGTTAGTCCTTTAATAAAATAATTTCCAGCAAGAATATAAACTATTAATGTTGGAATTCCTGTAATGATTGCTGCTGCCATATCCACATTGTATCTTTTGACAGCCGTACCCGTTAATACCAAATTATTAAGTGCTACTTGAATTGGTGCTGCTTCCCCAAATGAAAAAGTAGCTCCAAATAAAAAATCATTCCATACTTGTGTAAATTGCCAAATGACAGTTACAACCAGTATAGGTATAGAAATTGGTAGGATGATTTTATAAAATATTTTAAAAAAACCAGCTCCATCAATTCTTGCAGCTCTTACCATTTCATCTGAAATAGATACATAATAATTTCTACAGAACAATGTTGTGAAACAAATTCCATAAACTACATGAACTAATATTAAACCATTTATTGAGTTAGATATTCCAAGAACACCTAACGTTCTAGCCATTGGCAATAATATGGCTTGGTATGGAATAAAAGTTCCAAATAAAAATAATAGAAAAATATAACTATCCCCTTTGAATCTCCATTTTGTTAAAGCATAACCATTAATAGCACCAAGCAAAGTTGATATAAAAACAGCAGGTACTACTAGTTTTATTGAGTTCCAAAAATAAGGTTTAAGAAAAACATCACCACCTGTATATCCTGTTCCATCCCAGGCTTGCTTCCAAGCATCGAACCTTAATGAACTAGGCAATGAAAATAAGTTTCCTTGTCTAATTTCAGGCATTGTTTTAAATGATGTTACAATCATCACATACAACGGTGTTAAATAATAAATGACAAAAATACCCAATATAAAATATAAAATCCATCTATAGATTGTATTTTTTCTTTTAGAATTTGCTTCTAATTTATTTAGTTTTAATGTTTCTTTATCTTGCATCTTCCCTCTTCAGTTCTGAATATAAGTATGGCACAACGATTGCTGATACAGTTAAAAACATCATGATAGCACTTGCCGAAGCTAAGCCAACTTCACTTCTATGGAAAGCCATAGTCGTCATAAATACAGCAGGCATGTCTGATGAAATTCCTGGTCCGCCTGAAGTTAGTGCTATAATTAAATCGTAACTCTTAATTGATAAATGTACTAAAATTACTATTGCACTCATAAAAACTGGTCTCATCATTGGAAGAATAATTTTACTATAAATAGAAAATATCCCTGCTCCATCAATTTTTGCAGCTTTAATAATTTCATCATCAACCGATCTCAGGCCTGCTAAAAAAATTGCCATTATAAATCCAGATGATTGCCACACACCGGCTATTACTATTGTATATATTGACATTTCTGGTGTTACTAGCCAGTCAAATTTAAAAGTCTCAAAACCAATATCATGAGCAAACTTTTCAATACCTAATGTGGGGTTTAGAACCCATTTCCAAGCTGTTCCTGTTACTATAAATGATAAAGCCATAGGGTATAAATAAATTGTTCTTAAAAAACCTTCAGCTCTAATCTTTTGATCTAATAAAATTGAAAGAAGAATTCCAATTGCAATACATATAATAATAAATAACACTGTAAATATTAGTAAATTTTCAACTGCTACATGCCATCTTGGCATATTCCATAGTCTAATGTACTGATCTATTCCCCAAATTTCATACCTTGGTAACATCTTAGATTTTGTAAAAGAAATATAAATTGTCCAAAAAATGAAGCCATAGACAAACCAAGACAAAATTCCAAGTGATGGAGTTAAAACTAATTTAGGTAAATTTTTTTTTAGCCAGAACATATTTTATAATTAAATCTGCGCTATCATTTTCATGAAAGCGCAGATTTTAACGTACTTTTTTTATTATAGTGAAGCCTTAACTGCAGCTGCTAATTTTTTTGCAGCGTCAGATGAAGACATATTTTAATTGAAATGCTCTGTAACTACATCTTGAATTGCACCTTTTTGTGCAAGTTTTAATGCCATACCGTGAGCAAAACTTGGTAGTAGTCCACCTTTAGAAGCAGCAGTTTTTAAGTCTGTGTTTGATTTTTTAGCACACATATCAAACTCATCCATAGAAACGTCTAACCTTGCAGGTATTGAACCTTTGTAGATGTTGAAAACTTTTTGGAAGTTTTTTCCCATCATTAAGCTAGCAAGTAGTTTTTGACCTTCAACTTTTTCTTTACCTTTTACTTTGAAGAAAATAAATGAATCTACATTGTAAAGATATCCATTATTAGATGGAGTTGGTGCACAGATATAATCTTTTCCTGGCGCCTGGTTGTTAGCAGAAAACTCACCTTTTGCCCAGTCACCCATGATTTGAAAAGCAGCTTTGCCTTCCATTACCATACCAGTCGCTATGTTCCAGTCTCTTCCTGGAGAACCAGCATCAGTGTAACCTTTAAGTTTTCTCATTTGGTCAAACACTTTAGTCATAGTTGATCCACCTAACGTAGCAGCATCTAAATCTACAAAAGCTTTTCTGTAGAAATCATTACCACCAACACCAAGAGCTACAGCCTCAAATACTGTTGCATCTTGCCAAGGTTGACTACCATGAGCTAAAGGAATAATTCCATTTGCTTGCAGTTTATCTGCAGCAGCATTAAACTCTGCCCAAGTTGAAGGCATTTTAATACCATTAGAATCTAGAACTTTTTTATTAGCCCAGATCCAGTCAATTCTGTGAATGTTTACAGGTGCAGCACAATACGCTTTACCATCATCACATTTCATATGACTAGCAACTTGCTTGCTTAAAAGATTGTCCCAACCCTCTTTTTTTGCAACAGCATCAATGTTGTAAGGTGCAACAACACCCTCTTCATCGTACTCTTGAATTGTAGGACCTTTAATTTGAGCTGCTGCTGGTGCATCGTTAGCAACTATTCTAGCTTTTAGTGTTTGCATTGCTGCATCTCCACCACCACCAGAAACAGGCATATCTAACCAAACTCCATTTTGTGCAGCAAAATCATCTTGTAATACTTTTAAAGCTTTTGCTTCACCACCACCTGTCCACCAGTGCAATACCTCAGCCTTAGGTGCTGCAAATGAAACACTTGGAGTAAGAGCTAGAGCTATTAAAGCAACTATCAGTTTCTTCATTTTCATTTTATTTTCCCTCTTTTTAGTTAATATAATTAATCGATTAATTAATTTAAAAAATTAACTTATTAAAAAAACAAAAAAACCTAAACAAAAAACTTTTTCTACAACCTAAGATTGATTTAATTATTTTTAAATTAAACTATGTTTTATTTGAATAAAAAATTTTATAAAAAAAATTTTTTCACTTTTTGATAGATATGAAAATTTAATAGCTTGATTTTCTACCTAATCTTGCCGCACCCCTAACTCCACTGGCATCTCCATATTTGGGTTTTAAGAAAACACCTTCATATTCTTTGCCTATAACATATTTTTTAGTTAAGTTTTCTATCTCATCAAAAAAATCTATTTCATTTGTAACACCACCACCAAATATAAAAACATCTGGGTCAAGAATATTAACTATAGTGGCCAAAGACATTGCAAGATTAGTCTTAAATTCCTCTATCATTTTTTCTGCATCTAGTTCATGTCTTCTGTAGAGTTCAAATATTTCATTAGCTTTCAAATTTTTTTTATACTTTTTATTAAATCTTTTAGCTAACCCTAACCCTGATACAAAACTTTCAACCTCTGCATCTCTTAGATTTAATGTCTTAAGCTCCTCTTTTTGGGCAGCCATAAACGGTAGCTGATTATGACCCCATTCCCCAGCAACACCATTAGGACCTGAAACAATCTGTTTATCTATAACCAATCCACCTCCCGCACCAGATCCAAGAATAATTCCGTATACAATCTTATAATGTTTACCAGCACCATCTATTGCTTCAGATAATGCAAAACAATTCCCATCATTTTCACAAAAAACTTCTCTATTTAGAGCTTCACGAAGACTTTTTTGAAAAGGTTTTTTTTCAATCCAAACACAGTTAGGCGCATTTTTAACTAGTCCTGTTTGTGGAGAATGAACGCCTGGATGACATACACCAACTGGTAATGTTTTATTATGTTTTTTTTCTAGCTCAACTACAACATCTTTTATGGTTTGAACTATTGAAATGTAATCTTTTGGACAGTCTCTTCTACTTCTATCAACTTCTTCACCGTTATCTTTTAAAATGACACTTTCTATTTTTGTGGCACCAACGTCAAATCCAATTTGCATAACTTAATAAGTTGCTCTTCCACCACTTAAATCAAAAACTGCAGCTGTTGAAAAAGAATTCTCTTCTGCAGCTAACCAAGTGACTAGGGATGCTAACTCATCAACTTTGGCAAATCTATTTCTTGGTATTTTGGATAACATATAATTTATATGTTCCTCAGTCATTTGATCAAAAATTCTAGTTTTAGCTGCAGCTGGTGTTACAGCATTAACAGCAATATTTTTATCTGCTAATTCCTTACCTAAAGATTTTGTAAGGCCTATAACGCCTGCTTTTGCTGTACTGTATGCACTAGCGTTTGGATTTCCTTCTTTTCCTGCAATGGATGCAATATTTACTATTCTTCCGTAATTATTTTTAATCATGTGAGGTGCTATTGCTTTACAACAATAGAAAACAGAATTTAAATCTAAATTCATTACTTTTAACCATTCATCATTTGGATAATTCCATACTTGAGTATTTTTACCTGCCATACCTGCATTATTAACAAAAATATCAATATTTTTTTCTTTAGTGCTTAGTTCAATATTTTTTGTAATATCATCAAAGTTAGTGACATCAACTATTTGATAGCTACATTTTTCTGATGAAAGTTCTTTTAAAGCTTCATCTATAGCTTTTTGGTCAATATCCCAAATTATAACTTCAGCACCAGATTCTAAAAATCTTTTCGTAATAGCAAAACCAAAACCTTGAGCCCCACCCGTTACTATTGCCCTTCTGCCTTTTAAATTATAACTATTCATATGTTAACCTTTGATACCCATATGAGTGTATTTGACATTAAGGTAATCTTTAATTGCCATTGATCCACCTTCTCTACCGTATCCACTCTGTTTTATTCCCCCAAATGGTGCCTCGGCAATTGCAACAACACCTGTATTAACTGCTACAGATCCTGTTTCTAATCTTTCGGATGCAAGATGGGCAGTTTCCATAGAATTAGTACAAACATAACTACATAAACCAAGATCATTATCATTAGCTCTTTCAATAACTTCATCAAAAGATTTAAATGATAACATCGGAACTAAAGGTCCAAATGGTTCTTGTTTCATAATGGTAAAGTCATCTTTCACATCATCAAAAATTGTTGGTTCATAATAAAAACCTTTATTAAAGCCTGCTGGTCTTTTTCCACCTAATAAAACTTTAGCACCTTCTTGTTTAGTTTTTTCAACTAATTCCTCAACTTCATTTAATCTTTTTTGAGTTGTAAGTGGACCTAATTGAGTATCGGGATCCATTCCATTACCAATTTTTAACTTTTTAGTTCTCTCAATAAATAAATTTATGAATTCTTCTTTTTTATTTTCATGAATATAAAATCTATTAGGAGAAATACACACTTGTCCATTATTTCTAAATTTTGCAGCAATAGCCATATCAGCTGCTTTTTTAACATCAGCATCATCAAAAACTATAAAAGGAGAATGACCACTTAATTCCATTGTTACTCTTTGAACTTTATCTGCAGCTTGTTTTAGAATTAATTTCCCAACTCTCAAAGATCCAGTAATTGAAATCTTTTTTATTATATCTGATTGAATTAATTGAGAAGCTATCGCTGGAGGGTCACCTGATAAAAGATTAACCGCTCCCGGTGGAACACCACATTCTCTACAAATATCTACTAATTCCATTACTACACCAGGTGTAATTGTATCTGGTTTGATAATTACCGAACAACCAGCTGCAAGTGCAGTTGATATTTTTCTAGCTGCTAAAATAAGTGGAAAATTCCAAGGCGATAGTGCTGCTACAACTCCAACGGGTTGATAGTAAACATGTACTCTTGTGTCTTCAAACCTGCTTTCAATAGTTTGACCAAAAATTCTTTTTGTCTCTTCGGCATTCCATTCAAAAATATCAGCTGCACCGTTTGTTTCACCAACACCTTCTGCTAAAGGTTTTCCATTTTCTAAAGTCATCCATTTAGCTAACACATCTTTTTTTTCTCGAAGTTTATCTGCTATACATCTTAAAATATAAGATCTTTCCCATGGAGTTATTTTTTTCCAAACAGCCAATCCTTTTTCAGCAGATTTTAAGGCTCTATCAACATCTTCTGGTGTAGCTTTTGATGCATGTCCTAAAACTTCTTCTGTTGCAGGGTTGATAACCTCATAAGTTTCTTTATTTGATGACGGAGACCAACTACCATCAATAAATTGTCCAAATTTTTCGTACATTTTTAAAGATTTTATCCTATGATTGATTGTTTATTACTCATAAAATTTTATTAAATATGTTTTAATCATTTAAATTAATAATTGCAATTGTGAAAGTTCTTTTTTACGTCGTTCTAATTGTGGCAAAATTGTTTTAGAAATATAATCTGAATAAAATATTTCTTCACTAATATCATTATAAGTTACGTCTTTTATTTCTTTTGCATAATTCAACCAATTATTCATTACTAACACATCACTAATTGATAATCCTGAAATTGAATCTGTAAAAACTTTTTTTATTTTTTTATTTTTTGCCTCATTAATGTCAATAATTTTTTCTTTTTCATGCCACTCATTTTTGTATTTCATAAAATCAAGTGCGTCTTTATTTATTTCTTTATAATCTTCATGTTTATCAGCAAATTCAGAGCATCCTCTTCTAATTATTATTTTTATTTTTTTATCAACAACTTCTTTTAAAATAGGAGTAATATCTTTTAAAATTTCATTAACCTCTTCCATGCTAGAGCAATAAATTAACCCCTTATAAACTCCAGAAATATTTGGTCTTAACTCTACAAGACATTTTCTCGTATTATTTTTAGGGAGTTTTAATGAATCAAAAATTAAAAATAATTTAAATAGTTCTAATACATTTTTAGGCTCAATTTGAATCTTAAAACAGCTAAAGCAAAATTTTGGAATAATATTAAACTCGTTAAAGACCTTGTGATGTCTATTACAATTTAAATCTACATTGTTTCTTCTATATATTTGACTTTCAAAGAAAGTTAATTCTTTAATATTTTCTTGTATAATTTTGTTCGAACTTTTAAACAGAGTGGATAGATCAATTTTTTTTATATTATCTTTGAAGTTAAAATTGTTTCCTAATTTTCTTAAACCAGCATTAGTGAGAATGATTGAATTAAGGTTTTTTTTAGTAGGTGTGTAGTATGTTAAAATATGAATTAAGTTTTTTTGAGCCTCTATATGTTTTGGATTAAATTCTAATGCTTTAGAGTAATTTTCAATAGCATCTTCATTTTTTCCAAGATCATCATAAATACTTCCAAGGTTATTGTAACCATTAGAATAATCATTTTTAATTTTTACACTTATAGAGAAATTTTTAATTGCATCTTCTAAGTTGCCAAGATTATTATAAGCTATGCCAAGATTATTATAAGCTTCAACATATTTTTCATTTAAACTTATTGCTTTATTAAGTGAAATTATTGCTTTATCCCAATTATTAAGATGAATATTTATAATTCCATTAAGATTTAATAAAAAAGGTACTTCTTTTTCTCTCTTAATTAAATTTTCAGATTTAACTAGCGCTTTTTCAGCGGAGCCACCCTGAAATAAGTCAATAATTTCTCTAATATTTAATTCAATGTTTTTTGTCTTATCTTGTGTCATTATCTTTATTATATCAAATTTTTAAATATTTACTCATGCTTTATAATATTTGATATGTTAAAGGATAAATTAAATGACAATACTTAAAGATACTTTTGGAAGAAAATTCCCCTATATAAGATTATCAATTACAGATGTGTGTAATTACAGTTGTACCTATTGTTTACCCCAAGGTTACAAAAAAACACCTGGAGACACTAGAAGTTTTATGTCCACTGAAGAAATTTCAAGATTAACAAAAGCTTTATCTGAACTTGGTGTTTGTAAAATTAGATTAACTGGTGGAGAGCCAACGGTTAGAAAAGATTTTTTTGATATCCTTAAAGATATGAAGCAAAATTCTAATATACCCAAAGTCACAATGACAACTAATGGTTATCGTTTGGATAAAATTGCAAAACAATTATTTGAAGCTGGTTTAGATGGAATAAATATTAGTATTGACAGTTTAAATAGAGAAACTTTTAAAAAACTAACAGGACATGACAGGCTTAATGAAATTTTAGAAGGCATAAAGATTTTACAAAAACTAGATTTTAAAAATATAAAAGTTAATGCCGTTTTACTCAAAGGTATTAATGATACTCATGAAGAGTTTAAAAAATTTGAAAATTTCATAAAAGATAACATTATTGATTTTAGATTTATAGAATTGATGCAAACTGGTGATAATTTAGAGTATTTCAAGAAAAACCATGTTTCTTCAAAAATATTCAAAGACTATTTGGAAAAAAATAACTGGATATCTCAAACATTTGGAAAAGATGCGGGCCCTTCATTAAACTTTATACATCCAGAATTTAAAGGGAAATTTGGATTAATTGCTCCCTACTCTAAAGATTTTTGTCAAACATGTAATAGATTAAGAATTACCTCTAGAGGTGATTTAAGATTATGTTTATTTGGGAATACTGGAATTAGCATCAGACATTTATTACAAGATGATACTCAAAAAGATGAGCTTTTGGATCTTATAATTAATCAATTACATCTTAAAAAAGAGTCACATTATTTAGAACTTGGAGATACAGGAATTACTCAAAATTTATCAAGTACTGGGGGATAAATGGCAAACTTAAAAGTGATAAACGAAGAAAAATTAAAAGATTGGGCTAAGGAAATCTTTAAAAAAAACTCATTTAACATGATTGATGTTTCGTCAAAAAAAGAAACATTTAGAAGAGCGTTGGCTTCTGGTAAAATTTATTTAGGAAAAGAAGTTTTTAATCTAATTAAAAATAAAGAAATGCCTAAAGGTGATCCGATCACTTTAGCTGAAGTTTCAGCAATTTTAGGTGTTAAAAAAACAAGTGAATTAATTCCATTATGTCACCCACTTCCAATAGATCATACTGCAACAAAAATTATTATGCATGAAGATGATAGCTCTTTAGAGGTTTTTTGTGTTGTGTCTGCTGTTGCAAAAACTGGTGTTGAAATGGAAGCTATTATGGGTGTTAATACTGCATTAATTACAATCTATGATCTTAGTAAAATTGTAAACCCACATCTTAGAATTGATAATGTTAGATTGTTAATTAAAGAAGGTGGAAAAAGTGGTCTATGGATCAATCCTGATGGACTACCAGAGTTTTTAAAAGATATTTTTTAACATGAAAATTAAACTTGAGCTATTTGGTGCAAGTAGAGATTTTAGCAATAAAGATTACTTAGAATTCGACATTAAACAAAAGATTGAAATCAAAGATTTTAGGAAAGAAATAATTTATTATTTAGAAAACAACTTTAAGGGCAATGAAAGCTTTGTAAAGATTGTAAAAAATTCTGTTTTTTGCTCAGAAGATAATAATATTGTTAATGATAGCTTTAAAATTATAAAAGACCAAAAAATTGCAATAATACCTCCAATAGGTGGTGGTTGATGCTACATATAAAAATTATAGATATTAAAAAAGATAAAATAAAAACTTCTGTAGCAGAAACTTTTATAAAATCTTTCTCATATGGTGCATCAATTATCTTTAACGGCACAGTCAGAAATATTAATGAAAATAAAGAAGTTGTTGGAATAACTTATGACAGTCATGACGAGCTAGTATTAAAAAGCTTTGATGAAATTTA
>Ga0208646_1000983_pt1 | contig 15316 bp, 17 predicted proteins | sample AntAceMetag02UK8_FD_184762 | JGI IMG/M metagenome (GOLD analysis project Ga0208646, IMG submission 184762) | Saline lake microbial communities from Ace Lake, Antarctica - Antarctic Ace Lake Metagenome 02UK8 (SPAdes) (version 2) | ecosystem: Environmental > Aquatic > Non-marine Saline and...
GGGAATTTTTTTCCATGCTCGGACCCTCGGGTTCAGGAAAGACTACTGTTTTGCGTCTGATCGCCGGTTTTGAAACCGCCACGAGTGGGAATGCTCTCATGACAACATCCTTCCAGGAACACCTTCCGGTGTTCACATGTTAGATGTCACCAAACCCTGCACCACTCCCGCGAACAGTGATGTGTGACTTGGAGACAACCCCAATGCACTGACGCAGCCTCGCCCAGCAACGGAGGGTACCCAGCCTCGTTGATGATCTGCGGTCCTGCTCAGCCTTTAGGCTTCGCAGGACTCAATGACAGGTAGAGCACCACGACCATCGCGTAGCCCATAACGTCGTTGAGTGCTGCTCCCGGCGCGACACCCAGGGTCTCGATGGGCTTGAGTGTGCCCGAGAGAGCGCGCAAGAGGGACTCCACACCCAGCGCGAGGGCGAAGAACGGCACAAGCCCGCGGTATCGGGCGACGAGCACGATGATGACGAGGGCGAGCAACAGCTGAATTGCGCCCCACTGACCAAACAGGCCAACGATGTTGTCGCCCCCTTCGACACTCAGGTCGATAGACGCAATCGAGCCAGCTCCACCATCGGGTGCAGCGAGGTGGATGAGAGACCTCACCACAATGACCACAAGGTATGACCCCAGCAGCCAGACCGCGAGGCGCGGTCCGTCGTACCGGCCCGGGTGTTCGGGCAACAGTCGCGTGAGGTCGGGAACCCACCGCACCGGCATAATGCGACTGCGCACCGCGGGGGTGTCGGTGTTCGCCATGTGTCCAGTGTACTTCTGGCGCTTAGACATTCACCTCCCGCGGTGACGCCCGTGACCGCGGGAGGTGGGTGTTCGATCACCGGGGGAGAGTGGTATTCCGCCTTTGACTGCGTGAGCACAACAGACTCGTCCTCTTTTGATGTTGACCATTTTGTGCCCCTCAAAGAAGCGTGGGACAGCGGTGCCCACGCCTGGGATAACACCAGACGGGAACGCTTTGCCAACGACCTTGAGTATGCGGGCTCGTTGATTGCGGTCAGTGCCAGATCCAATCGGTCTAAAGGTGCCAGTGATCCAGCCCAATGGCTCCCACCCAGTAGTGGGTATTGACCTGCCCCCTGTTTTAGGTCCAGTTGATCTGACCCCCAAATATTGGCCGTTGTTGATGAGAGTTGTGGCATGGTGGCTTCGAAAGGAGCACCTTATGCCCAGGCAGTATCCACCCCATTTTCGCCGTGACATGGTCAACCGTATGGTGGCTGGTGAAAGCGTCTTATCTCTGGTTCACGAAACCTCAGTGCCGGAGCAAACTCTGCACCGGTGGAAACACCAAGCCCTCATTGACGCCGGCGTGAAGGACGGCCTGGATTCTCAGGAGAGTGCCGAGTTGCGTGCTGCGAGGAAACGTATCCGCGTCCTAGAGCAAGAACTCCAACTCGTGAAGGACGCCTCAGAATTGTTCGACGCCCAGGCGGTGGTGCCCCCAAAAGGCGGCAGGCCGTCGCAGAAGGACTCGTGACGGCCGGGTATTCCATCCGGGCTTCGACCCAAGTCTCCGGTGTAAACAGGTCAACGTTTGGTTACCGAACACGACCCAAACCGCCATCGAATCTCTCAATCCGTCGGCTCTTGATTGCCGACGTAATCGGTCAGATTCACCAGGAATCCAGAGGAACGTATGGGTATCGACGGGTTCACGCGGCTCTGCGCATCGAGCGGGACGTGACGGTGAACCATAAGCTCGTGGCTGCTGTCATGGCAGAAATGGGCCTTTCCGGGCTTCCCAGGAGGAAATCGCGGAAGCGGAACCTGATTACCGTGCGGACTAGTAGTGATTTGGTGAACCGGAACTTCACTGCCACCGCAGCGAACCAGTTATGGGTCACCGATATCACGGAACACCCCACGAAAGAAGGAACCGTTTACGCCTGCGTGGTGTTGGACGTGTTTTCCAGGAAAGCGGTTGGTTGGGCGGTTGATCGGCGGCCAGAGACGAGTCTGGTGAATTCAGCCTTGTTCATGGCACACAGCACAAGGAAACCTGCAGTTGGGGGCATCATTCATGCCGACCATGGCCCCCAGTTCACGGCGTGGGCATTCACCCAGAGGGTCGAACAGTATGGGCTCAGGCTTAGCCTCGGGACAATCGGTGATTGTTACGACAATGCGATGATCGAATCGTTTTGGGGTCGCATGCAAGTTGAACTGTTGAATCGGCAAAAATGGTCCAGCATCGTCGAGCTCAGTACCGCAATGGTCGACTACATCGACTCCTTCCATAACGAGAAACGGCGACATTCATCCTTGGATATGCTGACGCCAACCGAATATGAAACCAAGCACGCCCCCACGCTGCAGCTTATGTGAGCCCGGCCAAAACCAGGGGGTCAGATCAACTGGACCTAAAACAAGGGGCAGGTCATGGGCGCTGATGGTCTCCCTTAGGGGGCTCAGGCTCGGGGTTAAAAAGTGTCCTGGCCTTCACTGACGATCCGGCAGAATCCAGCACGCGGCCTCGCTCTTGAAGGCAGACTGAGCGCACTCCAGTTCTGATCCCTAAGACCTGCGAGTGCTGTGTGGGGCCGTGCTCCGGCGTCCGCCGAATCCCATAGGCTTGCCCTGGGGGAGGTCCGTATGAATTTGTTGGATCTGCAAGAACCGCTGGGCTTTACCCCGGTTCCAGCAATTGTCAGGGCTGTGGCCATCCTGGACTATGTCGCCTCCAAGAGCGCCCCCGTGGGATTGAACCCCATAAGCCGCGACCTGGGGCTTCCGAAAAGCAGCACGCTTGGGATATGTCGAACTCTCACTGGGGAAGGCCTTCTGACTCAAGACGAACGACGGGAATACAGCCTCGGTATTAGGGTCGTCCGCCTTGCAAGCAGGCATTTGGCGGGCCTCGATCTCGCGCAAGTGTTCCATAGACTACTCGATTCACGCGCTCCCGTGAAGAAAACTTTGCAGCTAGCTGTTCTGGACGGAAACCTTGTCGTTTACCTTGCGCGCCGCGACGCGCCAAATGGGCTAGCCCTCCCCTCAACCACTGGCCGAGCTCTTCCGGCATCAACAACGTCTGTAGGGAAAGCGCTCCTGGCATATGTCGAACCAGAGCGGCTTCGAGCATTGTACCCCAGCGACGATGCATTGCCGCAGAACACCCGCCGAAGCAAGACTACGTTCTCGGGGCTTGTGGCGGACCTGACACTAACCCGCGAACGTGGGTACGCGATTGATCAGAGTGAAACCATGCATGGTGTTCTTGCGGTGGGTGCGCCCATTTTTGCTTACGGGGAATCAGCTCCGGTCGGTGCCATCAGCATTGCTGAAGCTGACAACGAAGCTGTGAACCTCACGTATATTGATGAACTCGGCACTGAAGTCATTAGCTTTGCCAATGACTTTTCTTCCCTCCTAGGCGGCTAGCTGACATTGTCATGTCTTGCATGCTAGTTGATTGAATGGCGTAGTGGCTTGTTGTGGTGCTCAAGCCGCTGGTCAGGGGCTGATGCGCGTTCGTCGTTACTGGTGGACACGTGCCTTTATGCCCAATCGGCTTGACGGGCGCCGCCGAAGAGACCGAACTGGTCTTCTCCCATGGGCAGCGCGGACGGAGACTTTCTGCACTGCCCATGCTGGGCGCATGTCTCACGGAGCGAATACCGCTAGGCCGGGCCGGTGTCCGTCGTAAGCCGCTCAATATCTGTTGTGCCTTGAGCGCCGATCAATCCCAACGCTCGACTCAGGAACGCTGTGCAGGGCGCGCCCCCTTTATCGTTCAGCAGTTTGAAATAGGCCCAGCAGCTGAAGTAATCGACGAGCGAGTGGAAGTAGGGTCGCGTCCCGCTGGGTGGTGTGGTTTCTCAACACCGTGCGGGACAGTTGTTCTAGCTTAGGCGGCGGCGAGTTCGGGGAGCATCACCGCCTCGTTGAGAACCTCGATCGGTTTGTTCATGGTGGTCAGTTCGAGCATGGACGCTTCGGAGAAGTAGCGGCGTTCGGCTGCTTCCCATTCGTCGTGTTGCTCGATCAGGACCGACCCGGAAAGACGTAGCAAGGCTGCCGGGTTGGGGAACACGCCGACGACGTCGGTGCGACGTTTGATCTCCTTGTTGACCCGTTCGAGCGGGTTCGTCGACCATATTTGCCGCCAGTGCCGGCGGGGGAACGCGGAGAACGAGAGCAGGTCGGCTTCGGCGTCGGTGAGCATTACGGCGACTTTCGGGTGGGACCGGGCGAGCATGGTGGTGACTTCGGCGAATTGGTTTTGAATGTGTTCTACATCGGGTTGGGCGAAGATGGTGCGGATGATTGAGGCCACCATTTCCTGGGATCCCTTCGGCACGACCGCGAGGACGTTTCGCATGAAGTGAACCTTATGCCGATGTCCGTATTATGCCGATGTCGCCGGTGGTGCCCTTATTCGGTGCGGGTATCGCCCAATTGATGTCGGCATAATCCGGTCGGTGGGGCACGCTTGAATCTCATCTATTTGAGGGGGAAAGCAGCATGATCAAAGTACTGAAGTCCTTCGTCGTGGGACCGCTGGAGGAATACGCTCCTGGCGTCGCTGACGAAATGGTTCGAGTCGGGTATACCTCGTCGTCGGCCAGTCAGCACATGGCGTTCGTCGCGCATCTCAGCCGGTGGATGGTGGAGAGCAATCGCACCGTCGGGAAATTGACGGTTGAAGTGTTGGAGCAGTTCTTCGCCTCCCGCCAGGTCGAGGGGTATGTGAATTACCGGACGATGAAGTCCGCGCGACTGTTGTTGCGGTTGCTTCGGCCGACGGGATCGTCATCCCGACGGCCGAAGCAACCGCGGTGCAGCTATTGTTGGGTCGTTTTGGTGACTATCTGGCACAGATGAAGTCCCTGGCCGCGGCAACTATTGCCGGATACATCCATTGGATCCGTCCTTTAGTTGTCGCCCGGGTGGAGCGCGATGGGGTCGGCTTCGAGGCTTTGACTATCGCTGATATTCACCACTTTCTTGCGGAGCGTTGCGCCGGGAAATCGGCAGCGTCGGCGCAACTGTGTGTCACGGCGGTGCGCTCTTTGCTGGGTTTCCTCCACGGCGATGGTATTGCTCTGTCCGTGTCGGCAGAGGCAGTTCCGGCGGCGGCGCGCTGGTCGCAGACTGCTTTGCCGCAGGATCTGAGCGCTGAGGAAATCACGGTGTTGTTGGCTGGCTGCGACCGGGACACGGCGACGGGGCGACGCGATTACGCGATCATGTTATTGCTGTGTCGGATCGGGTTGCGCGCGGGGGAAGTTGCCGGTCTCCACCTGAGCGACATGCATCGGAGTGCCGGCGAATTTGTCGTGAGGGGCAAGGGAAATCATTTGGCCCGACTTCCCCTTCCTGTTGACGTCGGCGAGGCGATAGTGGACTATCTGCGCTTCGCACGGCCAGCCGGAAATCATTCGGCCGTCTTTTTGGGGCATAAGGCACCCCACGACCCGGTGAATTCCTCCGGGCTCAGCTCCGCCGTCGCCCGCGCGGCGCGGAAGGCGGGCCTCGGTAAAATTCACGCTCACCGGCTGCGTCATACGGCGGCAACCCAGATGTTGCGGGGTGGCGCGCCGCTGGCGGAGGTGGGGATGGTTCTTCGCCACCAACGCCAGATGACGACGGCGATTTACGCCAAAGTTGACCGCGAAGCCCTGCGGGGCATCACCCGTGCCTGGCCGGGAGCGTTGTGATGGACGCGCAGCACGCCGATAAACTTCCGGCCACGCTGGCGGAATATCTGCACACCCGACGCGCGCTCGGATACACGCTGGTGCGCACCTTCGCCCGCTTCGTGAGCTTCACGGACCCCGACGTCGAGGTTCCGGCGATGGGCCTGCTGCCCTACAGCCCGCCGCGGGCCACGCCCTACTTGTATTCGGACCGTGAGATCGCGGCGTTGATGGGCGCCACATCAATTTTGTGTTGCCCCCAACGACAGGCGACGATGGCCACATTGGTCGGACTGTTGGCCGGCACGGGAATGCGGGTGGGCGAGGCCATCAGTCTCGACGTGTCTGACATCGATAGGGGCCGGCAGTTGCTACTGGTCCGAGACAGCAAGTTCGGCAAAACCCCGTGAGGTGCTCCTGCATCCCACCACGATCGCGGCGTTGGGCGAGTATTGCGCCCAACGGGCCCACTGGCAGCCGAGGAGTCAGTGTCCGGCGGTATTCCTCTCGCTGGCAGGCACCCGTCTGTTGTATTGCAATGTCCACAATACTTTCCTCAGGATGGTGACCGAGGCGAAACTTCCGGCACGGTCGGTGACATCGGTGAGTTTCAGTTGAGCAAGAAGTTCGAGCAGGGCAGACTGGTCAAGAGCCATCGTGGTGTGTGTCCTTTTAGTGAGTTACTTTGAACGGTTCTCACTGACCATGCCACGGTGGCTCCTCACGTCGACAATCCGACGCTCGAAACCCGGGAAATTACACCACCTCCCGGGACGCAACCTGGAAGTAGTCGTACCTAGTTACCGAGCGTTTGCATGTAGTGAGCGAGCCCTTCGCTCTGGCGTGCACTTTCCCGTGGCCGTCGAGAATGTGGCCCAGCCTATGTGCGTCCATGGGAGCCTGCACGCCGGGCAGGTTGCGTTCGTCGCGGAACCCGGGCTGTTGCGGGGAGAGAATCGCCTCTCCTGTAATTGGGCCCCGCGCCGCCAGCGGCGGCAACCCATGACCAACGGATACTCGCGAGATGGTCCTTGCCTCGATGGCGGGCGACACTCTCGGCCCGCCCGCCCCGGCTGCTGTTTCGCCCTGACATGAACCATCTTTGCTTCTCGCCGAGCACTGATGCGACGCGGGGGCTCCGTGGCCAAGTCAAGCAATCTCGCAGACCCGTCACCCAATAGGCTCCAAATTGTATCAGCCAACAGCGAACCGCTTCGCGAGAGCAGACCGTCGCGGCGGCGATATGGGCTTGATCCCAACCGACCTGCCGGCTCTGAACAATCAAGAGTCTGCCCTTGAGTTCCAACAGGGAGTTACCGCGGCGCAAGAGTGCCTACGCGCGGTGAGAGATGTCAGATATGTCCATTGAGCCCGGAGGTCCATCTGGTTCACAATACCGAGGTTGGCGCCAATACTATGACCGGGTACAAATGTTGCGCGAAGAGGGTATCCACCTGTCTACTTTGTGAAGACGAATACCTTCTTGACTAGCCGCTGATCCACCAGTATGTTAATGAAAGGTCGATATATCGACCTTTCATTCAGTATATTGAACAAGTCAAAGGAGACAAAATGAGCAAAAGAAAGCAGTTGTGCGTCGCTGCGATGGCAGCCACGGTCCTCACCCTCGCGGGATGCAGCGCAGCGACCGACACCTCCGAGGTCGCGAGCGCCGAGGCCTCGGGCTCTGAGGTCATCAACGTCCTCTTCATCCCCTACAACACCGGCAACCCCTATTTCGACAGATTGGGTTTTGGTATGGAGGAGGAAGCCGGAATCTTGGGAGGGTCGTATAGTACCGACGGCCCCGCTTTGGCTGGGCCCACCGCCCAGCTTCCATTCATCAGCGACGGCCTTGCTCGAGGCGTGAACGTTATTGGCATCTATGCAAATGATCCGGCGGCTATGACGCCTCAGCTATCAGCGGCTCGGGCGGAAGGCGTAGCAGTATTGGCGCTTGGAGCAGATATCGAGACTGATGGGCGGGATGCTGCAATTTTGGCCACTGATAACGATATTGTTGGGCCCGCACTGGTGGACGTACTTGCCGGCGAAATCAATTTTGAGGGAAAGATTGCCATCCTCAGTGGAACGCCGGAGTCACCCGACCACACCTACTGGATCGCAGGCATCGAGGAGTACCTTAAGGATCCCAAGTTCGCTAACATCGAAGTCGTGGAGATCGCCTACGGCAACGACGTTCCTGAGCAGGCATTTGGCGAGGCGAATGCTCTCCTCACGAAGTACCCGGATCTGGTTGGCATCATCGGGGTCACGACTGTTGCAGTGTCGCAGGCCGCCCAAGCGGTTTCCACCGCGGGGCTCGGCGGCAAGGTCGCGGTGACAGGACTCGGCCTACCGAACCAGATGGCTCCGTACCTCGAGGATGGGACCGTGAATGAGTTTCTCCTCTGGGATCCAGCAGATATGGGCAGGATTGCCTCGTGCCTCGGGAACGCCATTATCACTGGCGCAATCGAAATCCAGCCAGGGGCGGAGTTCGACTGTGGCGAATTCGGGAAACGCGTGATTCTCGAAGACGGCTCAGTGATTGCGGGTGGCCTCATCAGCTTCACAGCGGCGAACGTGGGGGACTTCGACTTCTAGTCGAAGCGACCTGAGCTGCCAACGCCCACTTGCTAACGAAATGGACTGAGATGACTTCCATGGTTAAACCCACAGACTCGGGAGTCCTCGTAGCTCAACAGCTCTGCAAGTCCTTCGGTGCAACACGGGCGGTGCGCGGCGTGGATCTCGCTCTCAAGGCGGGCGAGATCCACGCCGCACTCGGAGAGAACGGTGCGGGAAAGTCAACGTTGATCAAGATGTTGGCAGGATCGTTGCACCCCGACGAGGGCAGCATTCTTATGGAATCCATACCGGTCCGGTTCTTGTCGCCGCGAGATGCGCTCCGTGCAGGTATCTCGACGATTTACCAGGAAGTGGCGTCGTTCAATGGAATTACCGTTGCAGAGCAGATTGCGGTAGGGAACTGGCCAAGCCGCTACGGCATCGTTGACCCTGGTCTGATGCATGAGCGCGCCCGGCAGATTCTCGGCGAGTTGGCACCGCACCTGAGCACCGATCAGGTGATGGGCACTCTCTCCTTGGCAGATCGACAGCTCGTCGAAATCTGTGCAGCTGTCGACCGTGGCACACGAGTGCTGATTATGGACGAGGCGACCGCATCCCTGAGTGCACACGAAGCCAACCGCCTTTACGGACTCGCCCGAACGATGGCAGACCGGGGGTGCGCCGTCGCTATGATTACACATCGCTTTGAAGAGGTGATGGCCCATGCTGACGTCTATACAGTTCTCCGCGACGGCGAACTAGTTGGTGCGGGCCGGATTAGCGACACCTCGGAGGCTGAGTTGATCACCCTGATGGCCGGATCCGACGTGGAAGTTAGGGTGGTTGCTGAACGCACGTTCGGAAAAACCCGACTTAATGTTGAGGGGCTTTCCCGACAAGGCGAATTTCAGGATATTTCCCTTAATGTTCGGGAAGGAGAAATCCTGGGTCTAGCCGGGCTCGTCGGCGCTGGTCGAACCGAGATTGGAGAAACAATCTCCGGATGGCGAAACGCGGATTCCGGAAGTGTTACCTGCGACGGAGCAGTTCTGAAGAATGGCTCCCGTCGGGCAGCAGCTGCCTCAGGCGTGTCCTACCTGCCTGAAGACAGAGCCATGCACGGACTTGTTCTCGCGGCGTCTGTCGCAGTTAATCTTACGATCGAGGTACTCGGTCGGATTTCCGTACTGGGGTTTATTCGGCGGAAATCAGAGCGGGTGTTGGCTCGGAAGCGTATAGAGCTGTTGTCCATAACCACACGTTCTTCGTCGCAGATAGCCTCTGAGTTGAGTGGCGGAAATCAGCAGAAAGTGGCGATTGGCAGGCGACTTGAGGCTCATCCACGCGTGCTCATCCTGGACGAACCCACGCGCGGCGTGGACATCCGCAAGAAACACGAGATCCACGAGATAATCCGGGACCTCGCCAGAGAAGGCGCAGCGATTGTGGTTATTTCATCCGACTTTCCAGAACTCGCGCTACTCAGCGACCGTGTGGAGGTCATTTTCCGAGGAGCGCAGGTGGGCGAGTGCACGGCCCCGACGGACCCTTCAAAACTCCTCGAAATGGCGATGCAAGGCAACTCATGACTACGCGCCGACCTAGCCCTCTGGCGATCGTGTTGGCCTCAATTCTTGTTCTAACCATTGTGCTGGTGGCCATCTTTATTCCCACCGTGTTCACAAGCCAGAACCTCGGGAACCTCGCACTCTCGAGTTCCATCGTCATGATCGCAGCCGCCGGACAGACGCTCGTGCTGATGTCACGAAATCTCGACCTTTCCCAGGGTGCGATGGTTATGTTGGTCGCGCTTTCCACCGGTCTGGTCCACAGCGCCACGGGTGCTCCTATAGCTTTCTTGGTGCCTTTTGCAATCATCCTTGGGGCAGTTCTTGGCGCTACAAACGGGCTTATTGTTGCCTATCTTGCGGTGCCTTCGATCATTGCGACGCTAGGGATGGCTGGGGTATACCGTGGCGTCGGATTCTTCGTTGCGGACGGCAGCCAAGTGTCGCGCAATGATTTGCCTTCCGAACTCATTGATTTTGCTAAGGCACAGACGCTTTCTGTCCCTCTTCCGTTCGTCCTGGCAGTGGTGACCGCGATACTTTTTTCTTTTCTCTCTAAGCGAACGGTGCCTGGGAGAGTGCTCGTAGCGGTCGGTTTCAACGAGTCGGCTGCGAGGTTGCGCGGAATCGAGACCAAACCGGTCGTAATCGCTACTTTCGTCCTCAGTGGGGTTCTTTGCGGGGTAGCGGCACTCTTGTTTGCGGGAATATTTGGAAACGTCAACCCTTCCGACGCGAATGGCCTTGAGCTCCAGACGATTGCAGCGGCGATCATTGGCGGGACAAGCATCGCCGGTGGAAGAGGTAATTTTCTCGGCACGGCACTCGGCGCACTCTTACTTGCCCTCATTCTAAATGTGCTGAGGGTGAGCGATATCGATCCGCTATGGCAACTCGCTATTCAGGGGTTAGTGATTCTTTTTGCGGCCACAGTCGCACTTCGATCAACCAGTGACGCGAACAACACCGAGCAGAGGAAGGTGACCGCGTGAATATACTTAAATCGATAGCGGCGCGCCCGGAGTTTGGTGCTTTAGTTCTCCTACCGTTCGCGTTCGTAGTGGCATCCCTCCTATCCCCGTTCTTCTTGGTCGGAGAAAATATCGCGAATGGGTTCGTGCAATACACCGAGCTTGGTCTTCTTGCAATCGGTCTCACGTTTGTCATCGTCTCCGGGCACATTGACCTCTCTGTAGCGTCTATCCTCGCGCTGAGTGGAGTCGCGTTGGGCAGGGCTTTGCAGGCCGATTGGCCTGTTGAGGTAGCCGTGCTGGTGTCGATTATTGTTGGCACGGCTTGCGGAATGCTCAACGGCATCCTTGTGGTCCGAACGAAACTTCCTTCCCTTATCGTTACCTTGGGCACCTTTGCTCTGTTCGGTGGGATTGCTCAGGGACTCATCGGCTACGCGTCAATCGGGAATCTTCCCGAAGCATTCGTGGGCGTGGATCGCATCTTATTTGTGGGAGTGCCCGTGCCGATCCTGGTCTTGTTTGCTTGTGCAATTGGTGCGGCGCTGATCCTGCACGGTACCGTTGCAGGCCGCAAGATTGTGCTCACGGGTATGAACCCAAAGGCTGCACGGTACGCGGAAATTAACACGGCGCGCGTCGAGTACTCAGTTTTCGTCTTCTCTGGGCTAATGGCTGGTATCGCGGCAACTCTACTGGTGTCGCGAAGCGGTGTCGTCGTATATAACTTGGCAAGCGGGTACGAACTCACCGCGATCACGATTGTCGTCGTGGGTGGTGCCTCGATTTACGGGGGTAAGGGCACGGTTCTTGGCACAATGTCCGCACTCATTCTTGTGGCCACTCTGCAGCGCGGAATGAGTCTCGCGGGTATCGCCGCGCCCCTTCAGCTTGTCGTGGTCGGCATCCTGTTGGTCGGGTCAATAGCCGTTCAGACGATGGTGACACTCACAACGGTTCGGATCAAAAGCGTCGCACCGAGTGAAGGAAAGAAGTCCGATGAGTGAAAGGAAGATGTGTGATTACAGAAGGTCTGATTGATGTGGCCCGTCGATATTGGGCAGCCGAAGAGAGCCGTAATATTGAGCAAATACTGAGCTTTTTCCATCCCGACGCAATCTGGAAGGGACCCGGAGTCGAGCTCCACGGCCGTAGCCAGATTGCGCGCTACTACGAAGCATCTGGCGAGGAGTACCCAGAGCTTAGTGTCGACATCGTCGGCTGGCATTGCTCTCGAGACGAGGGCGCGATTCAGTGGCGCGCACTGTTCAAGGATCGATCTGGCGCGCCGGCCGCGCTCGAAGGAATCAACATAATGTGCGTGGAAGACGGACTGATTACAACGCTCGAGGCCTTCTTCGACCCTGCCCAACTGGCACGCCCTCTGTTGATGAGCGATGCTTCTGAAACTACGCATCACAAGGGGCCAAAATGATTGTCCTCGGAGACTCGCGACCCGCTGTGTTGGTGGTCGACGGAAGTTACCTCAACTACAGCCTCGAAAGGAAGGCTGTCGAGGCAGCGGGGGGGCAATTGATCGAGAGTGGGCGGCACCCTTCGACTGAACGAGAGGTGCTGGATTTGCCTGGCTTGGCTGACGCCACAGTGCTCCTAGTGGAACTGGCGCCTATCACAAAGGCTGTGCTGACCGCTGCCAAGAAATGCATCGCAGTCATCCGGTACGGGACCGGCCTCGACAACGTGGATCTGGATGCGGCACGCTTCTCGGGTGTAGCAATCGAGAGCGTTTCGGGATATGCCGCAGCATCGGTGTCGGAGCATGCCCTGTCACTCATACTGGCGACAGCGCGTCGCTTGCTTCCACATGTCGCTCGAGTCAGTCATGGTGAGTGGCGCCCAACTGAAATCGACCTTCGTCCTGTCGGGCTCGAAGGAAAGGTCCTCGGGATTGTAGGTATGGGAGCTATTGGGAGAGCGATCGCAAGCCGTGCTTCTGCCTTCGGGATGAGAATTATTGCTACGGATCCTTACGTTCACCAGTCCAGCATTCACACCTCCATCCAAATGGTTCCGCTTGATGAGCTCCTCAATGACTCAGACTACGTGTCGTTGCACCTACCTTTGAATTCAGAAACGCAGGGAATGATTGATAAACACTGGCTTTCGCGTTGCAAACCGGGAATGGTGTTGATCAATACTGCCCGCGGAGGTCTCGTGAATGAGACTGACCTGCTGACCGCGCTTGACTCCGGGGTGATCGGTTGCGCTGCGCTGGATGTGGCCGTGGACGAACCCCTTCCTGCGGACCATCCATTCCGGAACGACCCGCGCATTATTTTCACCCCACACATCGCATTCTGGTCTGATCAGGCGGAGCAAGAGCTTCGGAGTTCGGTCGCGGCGTTCGCAGTTCGGCACCTCACGGAGGCGGTGCTCACATGAGTGAATTGACTTGGGAAGGTAAGCGCGGAATCATCACGGGTTCAAGTTCGGGGATTGGAGCTGCGACCGCAATCCACCTCACGAATCTTGGAGCACATGTGGTGGGGGTCGCACGTAATAACCAGTCATCCACGGCTGGAGCGTGCGCCGAAGGCTTGTTTACCGCGTTGTCGGGTGACGTGAGCGACAGCGCGACGCGAGTGGAGGCCGTCGCCGCTGCGGCGGTCGAGGGACACCTTGACTTTCTTGTCAACAACGCTGCCGTTTTTTTGCTCGCTGGTCGTGAGGCTACTCGCGAGCAATGGATGAGGACTCTTGAAGTAAATCTTGTAAGCGTAGCTGAATGGACTGCTGAGGCCGCACCATTCCTTAGTGCTTCCCAGAACGGTGCGGTCGTGAATGTTGCGAGCATCAGTGCACATGTTGCGCAGGCCGGCCGATGGACCTACAACTCTGCGAAGGGCGGTCTGGTCGAACTAACTCGTTGCCAAGCCCTTGACCTTGCACCTGTTCGAGTCAACTCAGTTAGCCCAGGATGGATCTGGACCGAGGTGCTTGATCAAGCCGCCGACGGGGATCGAGAGACTTGGGAGAAGGTGTGGGGAGGGTATGCGCCGCTTCTGCGCTGCGGTGAACCCGAAGAGGTCGCATTCGCAATCGAGTTCCTGCTTAGCGACCGAGCTATGTTTATCACGGGAACAGATCTCGCTGTCGATGGCGGTTATCTGGCGGTTGGACCTGAGGGCCCCAGCGTGCTGAAGCTTGATCGCGAATGAATATCGAAATTCTTGATACCCACTTTCATGTCTGGGACCCGGCGATAATCAAGTATCCGTGGGTCGAGACGGCTCAGGCGAACCCGCAGTGGTTTCTCGGTTCGCGCAGCTTGCCGCGAGCGTATTCGCTAGACGATTACCGCAAAGAGTGGAGTAGGTTCGGAGTTCGATCATTTGTGCATGTGGAAGCTGGCGCCGCGCCGGGGTCGGCTGTTTCTGAGACTGAGTTTCTTGTTCGGATGGTCGATGGAGGCGAAGCCCTTCGAATAGTTGTCGGGGCTGACCTCGAGCAACATGACATTGCCGACGAACTAGAGCGGCAATGCGAGCATCCTGGCGTCGTAGGAGTGCGGCAAATTGTCACATGGGACCCCAACCGGCGTCGTTCTTTTGTATCGGAAGACTTACTGGCGAGTCCGCGTTGGCGAGAAGGGTTTCGGCTACTCGAGGTTCTTGGTTTGGGATTCGACCTACAAATCTATCCCTCGCAGGCACGGGCCGCCGCGCACTTGGCTGGCTTGTTCCCGTCGGTGAGGTTCGTGCTGAACCATGCTGTGCTGCCAACCCTCGGGAGCGGCGAACAACTGGCTCTCTGGCAGGAGAGCCTTTCTGCACTCGCAGACCATGAGAACCTCGCAATCAAAGTCGGAGGCTTCTCGATGACCAATGCAAATCTTCAGGCTATTCAGGTTGAAAACGCAGTTAATGACGTACTAGAAGCGTTCGGTTCGCGCCGAGTAATGGTCGGAACTAACGCCCCGGTTGAGTCCACCAGAAACTTGCCGGCACTTTTCATGGAGGGATTATGGGCGGCACTTAGCCCGTTGTCCCAAACGGAAACTCATGCGATTGCGCAAGGAAATGCGCATTATTGGTACAGCCTGAGGGAGTGACGACTGAAAGAGGACGGCATTAAAGTCGACCAAAAGTGGGGCCTCTGCTTTCGTCTTTAGTGTTTATGGGATGCAGCGGATTGGCGGAACCAGGCTTGGCGTAGTTTCTCGGACCGACTCTCACGTCGAGGACGAGCTGGGCCATTGTGCGACGGGCCGTGGTCGCCGACTAGGAGTATGACGGGAGGACCCAACGCTCGATGTCTCGTGAGCAGTCTGGCCCCTCGACCGGCTTGGGGTGCTGAACTTTGGAGATGTCACCTACCGGATCTGCATCGCGACCGACATGCTCTAGGCGACTGTCTAGTGGGTGAGGGAAGGCACACTGCAACAGTGATTATCTTGCTGTCGCTGATTCCCGTTTACATTTCGCAACGGCTAGCCAGAGCTGACGACGAGTCAGCGTAAGCGAATCCAGCTCCCCGCTACTGCCCGATAAAGGACATCACGTGCTTGA
>Ga0208646_1000988_pt1 | contig 15260 bp, 13 predicted proteins | sample AntAceMetag02UK8_FD_184762 | JGI IMG/M metagenome (GOLD analysis project Ga0208646, IMG submission 184762) | Saline lake microbial communities from Ace Lake, Antarctica - Antarctic Ace Lake Metagenome 02UK8 (SPAdes) (version 2) | ecosystem: Environmental > Aquatic > Non-marine Saline and...
CTGAAGTAGGATTTTTAGTGTTGATACCAACATGGTCAGCCTCGACATCTACATGGAGGGTATTCCCGTCAACAGTTAAGTTTGAGGACACATACACATTACCAACAACGTGCAACTCAGCATTAGGGTTTTTAGTGTTGATACCAACGTGGTCAGCCTCGACATCTACATGGAGGGTATTCCCGTCAACAGTTAAGTTTGAGGACACATACACATTACCAACAACGTGGAGTTCTGCATCAGGATTTTTAGTATTGATACCAACCTTATTCTCAGAGGCATCCACAAAAAGAGTGTCGGTACTTACAGTAAGATCACCCGTGATGTTTGTATTCCCAGTGACAACTAAAATGTTAGACCCATATTCGTCCACATACAGATTGGATCCAATATCAAGTGTGTGAATAGGACTTGTATTTATAATTCCAACATTAGACTCTGTAAAAACTCGCCCGTACACGTGAACATCAAGTGTTTCAGATGTAATTGGTGTGATTGTGTTACTATACGCGCTACTATTTGTATACGCTAAAGCAAGTTCGCTCGTACCTTCACGGAATCCGATAGTGACATTCGAATCTGGGCGTGTCATGATGATTCCTAAATCTAGTGTAGTATCACCACTTGTGTTATTTGCACCAATTTCTATGATCGCATCTTTCACTATGAGATTTTCAGTGCCTAGTGTTGTTAATCCACCATTTACTACGAGATTTCCATCAATACTCACATTACCTGATACAACAAGTACATTAGAACCAACATCATCGACGTAAAGATTGGATCCCACATCTAATGTATGTGCAACCGTTGTATTCGCTATACCCACATTACCATAAGTTAAAAAACTTGTATCAACATTTATGAATTGTACGACATTTGAGGTAGTATTACCACGGTTGGTAGCAATTTCCAAAGTTACACCACCGATGAGGGCGTTGGCACTTTCACCTGATTCAGACAATTCTCCAGTTGTTCGATTATACATCATAAGTACGACATTTGAATCATCTATATCTTGTCTAAACCTAACAGGTGACATATATATACTACCACTGTTTGGAGTGGTTAAAAGGGTGTTGCTGGCATTAAACACAATGGTATTTTCAGCCTGAACATCCGAGTCGGGTACGTTCTTACCAAACCTAATCTTGGTAGACCGTTCTATTGTAGGTATGTTCTTAACCATTTAATATACGATGGCATTTTAATTTGCGTAAAGGAGACCAGCCATACCATTTTGTATACGAAGTACATTGTAGTTGACTGCGTAAATTGGGTCATTAATAGGCATACTTTCACTCATAATCTTAACTGAATTTAATCGACTGAAGTTGAGAGTTCCTGTGGGTTGTAGGGAACTCGTTGAAAGACAGAAGCAATAAAGAAAGAAATCTGGAGAAGTCACAAAGTTTGTGTGATAATAGTTCATTACATCAATGTAATGAGGTTTACCCCATTTGTAGTTACTGACATCTAGACCGTTGATGTTTAATTTAACCTTATTTGTGGGAGATGTAAGGGCGCCATCAGTTGTTGTATCGGAAGAAGCGAGATATTTCACTGGGTGGTTGAATGTGAGATCCTGAACTAGTTCACCCGATGCTATATTTTTTTGAACCTGGGTAATGAGAAGATCGTGTTGTCGTGTAGCAATATTACCACGCTCTTCATTGTCAAGGTAATAATAATTTGCATGACATTCAACGTTATAGTTCACTGCTGCAGAGCTCCAATAAATACGAAGTTCTACATTATGATAATTAAGAGCTACTAAAGGAAGTGCACATTGAGGACCTTCACAGAAGAAAAAACGTAAAGGATAAAAGTACGAACGAGCACTCACACCTGGGTGTGTACCGTTTGCACTCTTGGACACATTTTGTGCAAATGTATCGATAGCAATTTTTTCAGTAAAGATCGCATCTTGACTGTCAACAATTGAACCACCAATGAGAAGTTCAACTTTATCGATAATGGTATCCCATCGTTGGATATCGAGTGCTTGGGTTGTGTCATCAATTGTAAAATACACGTAACCGAGAAGATCACCGGTTCGTTCAAATTGAACACTAGACATTGAATTGTTTTTCACTGCTCCATGGATTGTTTGCTTTTCGATGGACTGTGAAAAATTAGCATGTCTTTTGAAAGTTGAACTAAAGAAAGATATTTCGGGGTTACCCATGATGTATTCATCCTGGGCACCTATAGCGATCAATTGAACAATACCAGCAGACATGGTATACTACTCTAAGGGAAGAAAATTACAAATTGGGTTTTCTACACACGAAACGAAGAATTAAAAAATTATTTTTCACAGGGCTAGATGGTGTAATAGGTACACCATTTTGGTTTCTAATATTTACAGTAAATCGATCAATACTACGGATAGGATTTATATATTGTGCCACAATGGGATAATTGTCTTTAAAATTGAATGATGTCGTACCTTCACCTATGATACTCGCAAACGAATTTCTTATCATACTCATCGAACCTTGACCGTCGTATACATTCGAGGCTCTATCACTGAAAATTGTATCAAGTTCATCAATGGAAATATAACAGTGGTTCGTATCAACTGTCGTATTAATATTGGCGGCTAACAGTCTAGCCTGAACAACATTTTTTAGTGGATTTTGGAGATGACACGTGAATGTATTTGCACTGGCCTGTCCAATTGAATCAATAGTTACCGTGTGATACTCGTAATTGAGATCGGGAATACTCTCAGATGGAGAAGTAATGAGTGCCATTTATAGTTAGCTTAGATTAAAGATCCACCGATTCCGTCCTCGATCCCGTACCCAGCATGGTCTGATACGAGCTTTTGAGCACCACAAAGACCACCTGGAGTCAGACTCTTCGTGTAAGCACTCCCCTCACTGGTGAAACCTGGGGCACATTCAAGGCGGTTCTCAAGGGTGAAAATAGATTCTTCACTGATAGGTGTGATAGTAATTGGTCTAGGTTGGTACTTACTGGTATTTCTCACCATTCCAAGAACAGTAATGATCACGATGAGAGTGAAGATGGATATCAGAGCATTTCGATTGGTACGGTTAAAGTTAAACATTTATAATGAACGTATATTATTTTTTTCAAACCGCGTTAAAGATAATTTAATAGTTTCCCTTTAGAGAGTAGATGGACGAAGAAATTGTCTTAGATCGTGGAAATACTATTATAATGAAACTAGATGCCGATGAACAGGCATTAATGGATGAGATTGAAATATCTTCAGCTCGACCCCAGCCCACTCGACGACCGGTTACGTCACACCCTCAACAACATATGCAAACACAACACCAAGACTCTATGGATGCCTTTGTAAATCCAAACAAACAATCAGCTCCTACCCAAGTACACGATGATGAAGAGATTGATTATGGAGAAGATGAACCAACATTTTTTGAAGATAGTCCTATGGGTCCAGAAGATCAGGACGAAAAACCTTCCAAGGGTTATAACTCCATCGACGAAGAAAAGGCTGATCTTATCAACAAATTGGGGCGTCTCGAAAAGAAGGGTTTCGCTGTAAATAAAAGACTCAACGCGTACTCTAGTGTAGAAGATCTTCGAACGGAAGTAAAACGTATTACCTACAGTATCGACGTGGAGCAGTCTGTTCGCTTCTCTCGACGTATGTTAGTAGCTTGTGTGACTGGATTAGAATTCCTTAATAAGAGGTATAACCCCTTTGAGATCCAGCTTGAGGGCTGGTCCGAGTCCATCATGGAGAATGTAGATGATTATGACGGTGTTTTCGAGGAACTTTACGTAAAGTATCGCTCTAAGGTGAATGTTGCTCCCGAAGTGAAGCTCATCATGATGCTTGGTGGTTCAGCAATGATGTTCCATCTTACCAATAGTATGTTTAAAAGTGCTCTACCCAATATGAATGACGTACTCAAACAGAATCCCGATCTCGTGAAAAACATGATGTCTGCGGTTCAGAATACGACTCGGGCTCCATCGGGATCAGCTGATGCGGCCCCCGTTGGGGGAACTGGTCAATATGAAATGCAGGGGCCAGGATTAGATATTTCAAGTCTCATGGGTGGTATAATGATGCCTCCACCCCCAATGAATACAACACCCCAAGGCCATGTGCAAAGCGAAGAACAACAATTTGATGATGATATTTCCGATATTATATCAATCTCAGGTGAGTCTACAGGTGGTGAGATCAAGCAGGTCAGTGTTGACGCTACCAAACCAAAGAGGACTCGGCGAAAGAAGAAGACCGAAATTAATCTCTAAGTAAAGTATAAATGATAGCGTATTGTCCGCTAGAGGAACTAGAACCTCCCATGCGACGTCATGAATCTGTCGTCACTAAAAAGGTTGAAACTGAGTCTACGTCTACAACGAGTCTCGAAGAAACCGAATGTAATTACGTCGTCATGGCTTTTATTGTCGGCGTGGTGTTATTAGCCGTCTCTGATTCCATCAGGGCGTAAATATATAATTATGTCTACCGTGGGGTGTAACCTCCCTCACAGTAAACTTAATATGTGAATGTACACAATTCTGTACCTGTAGTGTTATCGACTGCGGGGTTGTCACCATATATGGCGTCAAATGAACCATTTCGAGAACTTAAAAGCTCCACGAAAATGTCATATTTGTACTGTACACTCACGTCATCGTGTGGATTTAATAGAATACCTCGCTTACCTACACTTACTATAGGACTCCATGGGTAACTATTAGTTCCACCGAATATAGTTTTAGAACCTATCGCTATATCCAAAGTGGATAAACTCTCATCTTCTGTACCACCTTGTATTTCCAATACCATAGTACTTTGTTCGATTACAGTCGAGCTACTGGTTCTTCTCATCATAGCCACAACTTTAGCGTAAAATGCACCTTTACCAAAATACAATTGAATATCTTTTGCATCTAAAACTGTGCGAGTAAACGTGTTAGAGTATTTTTTACATGCAACATGGTCAGAGTTTGTAATTATACCACCGTTTACATGTAAAGATGTATTTGCTTGAGCACCACTCAAACCGATTGCAACCTGGTCACCGAAATCGATAGCACCACCGACTGTTAGGTCACGTTCTATGGTGAGGTTACTATTTATAAACGTTTCCGTCGATTCTGGGTTTACGTAAACATTACCAAGTGTATCAGATAATATTTTTGATGTTCCACCAGTTGTCTTAAACTCCACTATAGCATTACCAGAAGAATCCTCTATTCTATGGACCGCGTCATATACGTGTAATCCTGTTAGTGGATTTGTGGTTCCAATGCCGACGTTACTTGTGTGTGTAATACGAATACCATCTGCATCAGTTCCATTACGAACCGATCCCAATATTAGTCCAGTTATATCATTATCTACGTCATGGTAACCTCTCATATACCCACCATCTTCATCATTTAAATAGAGAAGCATACCAGTTTTAGTAGTTCCAGAAGCAGCAGCATTACTCGTGAGTTTTAAGACATCTGAATCCAATGTACTAGAATTGTGAACATGTACATTGGTCGATGGGGTTTCTGTACCTACACCAAGATGACCCACATTATCAAAGCGAGCAAACTCAAACTCATTTCCTTCTGAAATCTCGTGAACAAATGTTAATGGACGTAATCCTGTAGCATCAGATTGTATATTTCTGATTATATTTACAGAATCGTCACCTGACTCTATGGTTGGGTTTGTTGTCTCAAACTCTATACCTGTAAGCCTGAATTGACCACCAGATGTAAACTCAATATTACCAGCTACAACCAATTTATTTGAAATGGCACTTGGTTCAGTAGTAGTAGTACCACCAATGATAACAGCACCTCCACCTGTTATACGTAAGGGTATGGTAGAACCAAGTGGTTCTATTTGTTCAAATGTTTGATCAGATGTTGAATAGGTTTGAAATAAATGTTCAGCTGCAATGTGACGTATTCTAGTAGGACCTTCTATATCATCAGAACCTTTATTACCTTTGAATATCACTAACTCATTTTGAGCCTGTAAAGGTCCATACCGTCTTTCAATAAATGCAGTGTTCCCAAATAGACTCCCTGTAAGACCACCAAATGTAAGTTGATTTCCTATCACGACATTACCATTGATTTCCATTTCACCTCTAGTGGTATCTGTGCGAATACCAACATTACTGTTCGCCCCATCAATGTATAAAATAGTCGCAATACTGTCAGAAACATCCTTATAGTTGTCTGAAATCCTGAAATCACTTGAATCACCGGAAACGCCCACGGACCAACCAGCTTCAGCCCCACCGTCACTTTGTATAAAGGATACAAATGCATTACCGTCAGCTGCATCCGTTTGTGCAGATATAATTGCATCTCCCGCCGATACACCCTGATTATGCACTAATATACCATTTGTATCGGGGTTAGCTATTCCTGTAGAATAGACTTCCAGATGTGCAGATGGTTGGGTTGTCCCAATACCCACTCGCCCATCAGCTCTTAACGTCAAAATCTCAGATTCATCACCGTATCTATCATCGGAGAGTAATATATCAAGTTTCGAGTGAGATTTACCAGATTCAATGTCATATTTACCCATCTTGAATGTAGCTCTAACGCCATCACGGCTAGATGTACCTTCACGTGTTAAATGCATAACCGTCGCCAGGTCAGGTGTTGAATTATTTATGGGTTGTGTATTTGTGACAACTAGGGGTGTTCCCAAATGGATAAAGTTATTCCTATACACAGGTTGTTGATTGATAAATGCAGTACCACCGGAGGTTTGGAAAATACCCTGGGGTTGTGTCGTCCCTATACCCACATTACTAGATTCTAAAATAGTCAGTTTTGGATTTCCCATTGTTGGTGTGGTACTTGCATAAAAGTTGAGACCTTTACCGGAAGCCACAATATTTTCCACCTTATTTTCACCTACTATAGGATTTGAATATACACGCATCGCCGTGTTTCCTGTTGTCCCCCATACATTACCATATATAACAGCATTACTTCCAATTACATGAACATTACCAGCAATTGTAAGTCTCTCGGAAGGATTTGTATTCGCGATACCAACAAATCCATTGGAAGTTATTCGCATTCTCTCACTATTTTTAGTCGAAAATCTTATATTTTGGTGTGTGTTTGAGGTACTGGCACCATATATTTCGATGGAACTTACATTAGATGCAGTTGGGCCAGATTTAAGAATGAGTGCATTAGATGTACTATTTGGTCCAGTGTTATCCGCGTGAACTAATATATTGGAACTTGACGTTAATGTTTTTGTGGTAAGATTTGTAGTTACAGTATTACCTACTATTGTCAAAGTATTTGCGTTTGTCATATTGGCAAATATTTTTGAACCTATAGAAAGTGTATCGGTAGGTGAAAGGTTGGAAAACCCTGAAGAATGTGTACCATCAGTGCGTAAAGCCATCACCTGAACGTTACTATTTATCACAACTGGTGTAACTTCAGCTGAGTTTACTGTAAGTAAGTCACCCACCCTAATACCACCTGTTCCAACACTTAATTCCTGAACATATACATTACCATGACTGTACATGACATTCGACCCTGTGTCATCAAAGAATACATTTGAACCCACACACAGTGTATGGGTTGGGTTTATATTCGCAACACCAACATTACTATCTGTATATAGCTGCCCATATACATGAATGTTAACTGTATTTGAATCGAGGGGAATTGTTTGTCCTATCTCCACACCACCAATTGTGTAAGCACTTCCGAATGTCTTTGCAAATATTAGTTCAGTATTGGCTGTTGAGTATCCAAACGCAATATTCGCCTCGACACCTGGGTCTTCTGTCATTATGAGAGCATTATCGTATATACCACCTGGTACACCATCTGCCATTTGAATCACTGCATTCGAAACGACAAGGTTATTAGAGTTTTTGTATGTCAAATCATCTGTGATCATTACATTACCTGAAACGATTACGTTACCGGTAACCAACAAATCTCCATTCTCTATGGCGACGTTACCATTTTGAAACAAAGCAATGTTTGAGACAGATGATGCACCAACGACTCCAACTGTAAGATAATCACCCACCGTTAAATTTGATGAATATGTGTTACCAGATACTTTCAATACATTAGATCCCACACTATCAACATAAAACTTATCATTTGTCGTTTTAATCAGATTATATGCAATCAAGTTAGTAGTGGCTACATTACCATCAACGACTACTAAGTTTTGTCGAGTTCTGTTAATCGAAAATCTATCTGAAACCTGGAAATCGTTCGTTGGATTTGATATATCTACACCGATCTGGGTTGCTGTGAAACGGAAAACATTGGTAAACCCGCTGAGTTGTAAATCACCTGTAGAGGTAAGATCACCCGTTATGTTAAGATTTGCCGTTGTTATGACATCAGCTTCCACTTCACTGGTGATGATACTTCTCACATTTGTGAGGACACCCTCCTGTTCTAGTGGATCTGCATCCAGTGATGCCACATAAATCTGGTCGAAACGTACTGTCCTTCCCATTTATATTAGCTTCCGAATAAAATTCCAGCTAAACCATCCTTAATTCTAAGTACGTTATAGTTGACGGCATAAACATATAATGATTGATTAGAAGGTCTCGATGAACCTTTCTCGGCTCCTCTAATAATCAACTTGGCATTGTCGAGTCTACTAAAATTACAAGTACCCGATGGGTTATAACTCGATGCATCTAAACAGAAATGATACGCAAAAAAACGTGTATCAAAGGGGACGTCATTTGTAAATACATAATTTATTGCTCCACCCTTAGATTTATAATATGTCTGTGCAACATGAAAGTATACAGGAGACATATTTTCTAATAAAGATGTACCATTTAGCTGAATATCACCAGTCCGAAACGTAAAACGGTCATTTGCGAAATCGATCGCACTTGTTCCATAACCAAAAAATAAAGATTTGACTGGGTGGTTAAACACCGAAAGATCTAGATCATTGTACCCACCACTCTCAGTTTTATTATCATTCACGTATGAAAATGGATATTCGGCTCGTTGAACTTGTGTTATGACAAAATCCATCTGACGTTTTACCATAGATTCTCTTTCATCTCTGTCTAAAAATATATAGTTTCCATACACTTTTATTTGTCGATCTGCTTCAGAAAAAGATGAAAACTGTGTTTCATCAAATTCTATTTTAATTTCAACTTGATGATATTGAAGTGCAACTAATGGTAGGAAACCACCGTGATCGCAAAAGAAAAAATGGAATGGTAAAAAGTTTGGCATACCACCTGGGTTTTGTTTATTTGTAAAGTTTTCAGATTTATTGTAGCTTTCGGATAAATAGACTGGCCATATTTCGCTGAAATAGTCAAAATGTTGGGAATCAACCTTCTGTCCCCCAATATAGAGACTCATCGTGGAATTATAGAAAAGATTTGAAGCCACCGTGTTACCTTCACACCATATACCGTTTATGAGGTCTCCTAAAACTGGAATAGTTATACTAGAATCATTATCAGAAATATTCTTGATGAACTTTGGAGCTTGTGAAAAGTTTGTATGCCGGTTAAACTTCATACGAAAATACGAATGTCCCTCTTCACTGTTCAGGTAAACATCTTGGGCACCTTTGGAAACGAGTTGTATTAATGCACCAGACATATATTTAATAATCAGATTATAAAAACAGACACTTTCCCTGAGGGAACTCACTCTTCTCCTCCTCCGTAAATTTACCTTGAATCTTGAAACCACCTTGTCTGTACACTTTCATTCGTTTGTAATACATGGCTGTGAAGATCGACCATGGGTCGTGTATATCATAGATGTGTGGATTGTTCTTTTTTCCTTTCGTTTCTCTCATGATTCTTCCAATACTTTGAGTAATATCAGACTTAGGACTCGCCAAAATAACGGTATCAAGGGTTGGGATATCGAGACCCTCGTGGGCTTGACTGAACGTCGCAAAGATGATCTTTTTCTTGGAAGACTCTTGGAGGGCAGCCTCTTTCATACCACCCATATATAGTCCAGATGTTTTGGGAAAACATTGATGAAGGAACTCACAGTGTTGTCGACGATCACTGAGGACTAGGAGTTGTCTCGACCCAGCTGAAGCTTTCTTGACGAGTTCCACTAACATCTTGTTTCTCTCTCGATCCTCAACAACTTCGGTAATCATGTTTGGCATAGAAATCTTCCCATTCCTCATAGAGGGTGGGGGATTTCTGTAATTGAATGAATCAAAGGTAATTGGGAATACCTCAACCTGTTCCTGATTCTTTCTCTCAACCGCAAAGAATGTTGGACCCATGAACCAGTGAAGAACCTTGGTGAGACCATCTTTCCTCTCTGGGGTTGCTGATAGACCAAAGATATGCCGAGGACACATCTTGAAAAGACTCTGACTGAACACCTTAGCACAAATATGATGCGCTTCATCTACGATGAGTGTACCCACCGAGTCAAAGTCCGAGAAGCTATATTCCTTTAGGGACAACGATTGGAGCATTGCGATGACAAAATCACACTCAACCTCTTTTTTATCTTGTTGTACAACACCGATCGTAGCACCCGGACAAAATTGTTGAATGCGCTCCTTCCACTGATCGGCGAGGAACTGTTTATGTACGATAATCATGGTCCTGTACCCCAGTTTACACGCTATGGCCAGGGATACTGTCGTCTTCCCATAGCCACATGGTAAAGAAAGGACCCCATGACCGACTTTAATTGCTGCTGCAAGTGCTTCATTTTGGTGTGTTGCGTCTCGGAGTTGCCCAGCGAATTTGGTTTTGATTCTGGTAGGTTCCGGTCGTTTGTCTTCCCGAGGTTCACCAACCTTAGCGGTTCCGTAGAATCTTGGAACGCAGACTCCAGTCTTAGTTGCTCTAAAAACTTTGAAAGGTGGTGGAGGAAACCCGTAGTCACCATTTACCACGGGTCTTACTGTAAGTTCTTTTTTAATTTCTTGGATTGGTCCTTCACTTACCAAGTACCCCGTTCTAGTAAGACTTGTCATTATTTACTTATTTAAAGGTTACAAACTTTAAATGAGTAAATGCGTAAAGTCAGTGTAACAGAAAACATTATGAAGATTGAGAAGTCTATTGAAGAAAGTAAAAATGAAATTATGAGACTTCAGGGTTGTCTAATGGTATTTAAGGGGTTTATGGATGAGGGTCTTGAGACGATTGAACTTCCTTCGGGTAAACCCGAGACCGAGGCCCAACCTGAGACCAAGGTCCAACCTGAGACCAAGGTCCAACCCACGGTTCTGGTCGAACGCGATGAAACTCCACACATGGTCCAACCCGAGACCAAACCCCAACCTGAGACTAAGAAGGTTAGGTCTGAAAGTCATCACGACCACAACCATATCGATCGTGTACCAAATCTCGGTAGTGATACCCCTACCGGTATTAACGAAGAATATGTTATTGAGACATGTTAATTGAAATTAACTTCCATGAATATCCACTATGATCACCCTTATTCCATACACCCATAAATTCAACTTCGATACCAACTTCATCCCCCTTTATAAGAGATTGCACCGGTTTACCACTTACATTGCACATAACTCTCCTATAACGGAATGGTACCTTTACTGTCAGAATAAATCCATCTAATGGATTATACACGTGAGAGTTTTTTATAAGTCCATTTTTATTATTTTGAACTCTTTTTACTATTTGAGTACAATTTTCAGGAATGACCAAACGAATGTATTTCTTGTCGTTATGGTCATACATGGGTTCGTAAACTTTAGCTACAAACTTCATTGATATCTATTACGATAAACTAGAATTAAAACTATAAGTGATATAATCAAAATTGATATTACTTGTGTTAATAGCATATTTTGTAGAGGTTCTCTCGTACCGAAACATTTATGACTAAGAGATCTAGATACTTCAACTGCTGCTTCTATACTTGAATAAGGTGTATTTCTCGGGGACATCATACCACACATGGCGACATTTGGACATTTACCAAAAAATGGTAATTGACCATTAAGATTAAGAACACCCGAAGATTGTGTGAATACCCACTTCTCATCATTCCACTCTGCACCCCATCCAAATCTGATAGACTTTGGTAAGGGTACATCCAATTCACTAAGTACCTGCTCTCTAATTTTTTGTGGGCTGGATGTCAATATTTCTTCTGATAGATCACATATGACACACGAAATTGTTTTACCATCTGAAAGAACAACGGGTTGAAGATTCCATTTTGTTGTCGCTGCTATTTCTAAATCGTGTTTTAAGGTAACCTGTTCGTCAAAGTCTAATAGAATGTTTATACATCCATATGTACTTGATCTAACTTGACTATCGGCATTGGGTCCCCAGTTGTCCCCTAATAATTGTAAAGCTGGACTATTATCCACACACAAAAACAATAAACCATCACCAATAATTGTATCATCTTTAAAACCTGCTTTGTAACCATCCTTGAAGTATTCAATCTCTTTGAGTTCTTTCTCAAATTCAAATGTTACCCCCCTATTTTCTAATGCTTGTTGCATGGCATCTGACATAATTTTACCAGAAACTCGTTGGGTGTATGGTTTAGATAGTGCAACGTCATCGAAACTTTTTACAAACTCAAATGCGGACATGATATCCCAGGTTACACCATCAATAATTAGGGGAAGATGTTCGATAACCCCTTGTCCACTTTCACTCAGTTCTCCCACGGCATCTTTTAGAGATATACCCATGTATTTTTTAGGTTGACTTAGTACACGAACTGCAAGTGAAGTGAGAGTACCATAATCTTTTAAACTCAAAGATCTGAAAATAAAACTATATGGTCCATCTTTTGCAGGTTGAAATATCTCATTCCATTCTATCCCCATCTCCCCGAAGAGACTTTGTGTATTGATAAAAGCTTTATCAAAAACCATGCGGTGTGCGTGAAGATCTCTAACATTTTCATCCGGTTCCCACCACGAACCACCTGCTGATGATTTCCTGTCATATATCGTGATGTCATGATCGTCACCTGTTCTGAGTATCTCCCACGCTAGGGACATTCCAGTTGGTCCAGATCCTATGATATGAACTTTCATTCTACTTTTATCCTATATATATATTTTCACTATTGTTCGTACATTTTGTTTATATGAACCCGGTTTTCTTTCTTTCTTCTGGTGTTTTTAACATGTACATGCTACTCAAAAATACGAATACCGAAATGAACGCATATTCTACATCTCGAGTGGCGGTAAAAGCAATTAGGAATATAGATAGAAATCTAACTACCTTGAACTCAAATATTTTAGAAACATTCTCAGGTAGTTTAAAAGCTTTATGTGCGAACAATCCCTGGTACAATATGAGAAGTGAAAGCAATATAGGTTGCGTTTTAATTAAAGTTTCGGTTCTTTTACTGAAGGGACCTAAAAATGTTGAAACGCTTTTCATTAATATAAACTAAGATATTTTCACACATATAGAAAAAAGTATACACATACTGTAGGATATGCTGAATGTACTCAGTCAAAAGTCGCTGAGTCCACCACATCTAAAAATAGATTCAAATCAAAAGTTGAAAACATGGAAGTTTGCTGGTAAGTTTCTCTGGAAGAATGCCAATGTACAAAATAAAAGGGAACTTGGTCAATGGACAAAGGGGGAACTCCTCAATCTCGGACCAACATTTGTGAAATTAGGTCAAATCGCTTCGACAAGGGGGGACCTCTACCCTCCGGAATTTACAAAAGAACTAGAATCACTTCAAGATGACGTTCCTCCAGTGGAGTTTGAGACCATTATAGATTACACTATTTTCAAAGATTTTGACCCTGTGCCATTTAAATCCGCGAGTATCGGCCAAGTCCATATGGCTGTACTCCAAAACGGTCAAAAAGTTGTTGTAAAAATAAAACGCCCGGGAATCTTGGATATCATGAAGGAAGATACAGATACTATACGGACTATTGTTCAGACCCTGGAAAAAATCGGTATCGATACGGGTAACAGTTCAGGTTCAGTTCTCGACGAGTCCATAGAATATCTACTGGGAGAAGCTGATTATAAACAGGAAATAAATAATGCTATAAAGTTTCGGAAAAGTATGAAAGATGTTGATTGGGTAAAAGTTCCAAGAGTATATAAAAAGTATTCTACCGATGAAATGATTGTAATGGAATATGTACCTTCAGTAAAGTTGACTGAAATTATAGATCCCAAAGTGAATAAGAAGAAGATATGTGAAGCCCTGATAAACGCATATGTTATTCAAACCATGGATAACGGTATATTTCACGCTGACCCACACCCCGGTAATTTGGGATTTTCATCTAAAGGTAAACTCGTCTTTTACGATTTCGGATTACTCGTACCCTTATCAGATGAACTGAGAGATGGATTCACGAAACTTTTTGGGTTTATAGTCGTGCGTGATACCGCTGGTATAGTCGATACACTCGTTAAATTGGGTGTGATCGTTCCAACATCTTCAGATGTTTCTGATATTGAACTCTTCTTTGAAACTATTTTAGGGTACTTGGAGACATTAGATGGTTCTGGAATTATGAACGATGACCTCGCTGCACAACTTGCGATTGAAAAACCGTTCGTCGTTCCAAGTAGTTTCGTGTACCTCGCCAAAGCCTTCTCCACGATTGAGGGTATTTGTCTCAAACTGGATCCAGATTTCAACTACTTCACCTATCTGGAACCACTCATCCAACAACAGATCATAGAGTCTGTAGACATTGGGGATATATTCATGAAGACCACAGAGATTCCTGGGACGATAGGTAAGATAAATACAGCTGTCACGGGTCTTCAGAAGTCGAGAGGGTCTATGAAACGGTCGATGGTCAAAACACAACAGGAAATTAGGCTCGTCCAGTACAGCGTGGTATGCGCTCTACTAGCTGAGAAGTTTGGGGACAATCCACCTCTAGCGATGTTTTTTGTTTTTTGTACACTATGGTTTACTTTTCGTAAAAGTCGATAGACTTCTTCCCCCTCTTTTTGGGTGCATCAGTCTTTTGGACTAACTTGTTATGTTCATCAAAGTATCCCTTCATGCGACGCTGTTCATCACGGAAAATATCAGAGACCTTCTCTTTGATCTTGTCCACATCAGCGTCACGTTCCTTTTGGATCTTCTTACTCAATCTCTTGAACCCCTTGTCCTTCTTATCGGCGGCGAATACAGTGAAAGTGTTTGTAATGGCAAGCATTTATTATTAAGGAATATTTATTTTTTATACCTTTTCATTCTGAATGCTGCGCGGGGTCGGCGCGACATTTCGCATTCAATGTAGCTGAGTC
>Ga0208646_1001006_pt1 | contig 15110 bp, 15 predicted proteins | sample AntAceMetag02UK8_FD_184762 | JGI IMG/M metagenome (GOLD analysis project Ga0208646, IMG submission 184762) | Saline lake microbial communities from Ace Lake, Antarctica - Antarctic Ace Lake Metagenome 02UK8 (SPAdes) (version 2) | ecosystem: Environmental > Aquatic > Non-marine Saline and...
TACCCAACACTACCTTCTAAACTTATACTTACTAACTTTTGAGCTTCTACTGCAAATTCCATAGGAAGGTGTTGTAAAACTTCCTTGCAAAAGCCATTTACAATTAAACCTATAGCTTCCTCATTTGATAATCCTCTTTGTTGACAATAAAAAAGTTGATCTTCATTAATTTTCGAGGTTGTAGCCTCATGTTCTACTTGAGCCCCACTATTAGAAGATTCAATGTATGGAACTGTGTGAGCTCCACATTCATTACCAATTAGAAGTGAATCACATTGGGTAAAATTTCTTGCATTAGTAGCAGATGGTTGGATTTTTACTAGGCCTCTATAAGTGTTACTTGCATTACCCGCTGAAATTCCTTTAGAGATGATTTTGCTACTTGTATTTTTTCCAATATGAATCATTTTTGTTCCTGTATCTGCCTGTTGAAAATTATTTGTAATCGCTACGGAGTAAAACTCACCTTTAGAATTATCTCCTTGCAATATACAACTTGGATATTTCCAAGTAATAGCAGATCCAGTTTCTACTTGCGTCCAAGAAATTTTTGAATTTACTCCTCTGCAAGCACCGCGTTTAGTAACAAAATTATATATTCCACCCTTGCCCTCTTTATCTCCAGGATACCAGTTTTGAACAGTTGAATATTTAATTTCAGCGTTGTCTAACGCTATTAGCTCTACATTTGCTGCATGCAATTGATTTTCATCTCTCATTGGAGCTGTACAGCCTTCTAAATAACTAACATAGCTATTTTTATCAGCAATTATTAAAGTTCTTTCAAATTGACCAGTATTGATTGCGTTAATTCTAAAGTAAGTAGAGAGCTCAACAGGGCAACGAACATTTTCGGGAATATAAACAAAAGAACCATCAGTAAATACAGCTGAATTTAAAGCTGCAAAAGAATGGTCAGATACAGGTATAACGCTTCCTAAATATTTTTTTATTAAATCTGGATGTTCCTGAATTGCTTCAGATATAGGACAAAATATTATACCAAGTTCACTTAATTGTTTTTTATAAGTTGTAGCAATAGAAACTGAATCCAAAACTACATCAACGGCCACCCCTGATAAAATTTTTTGTTCTTGAATTGGAATACCGAGTTTTTCATACGTTTTTAAAATTTCCGGATCAATCTCATCTAATGACTTAGGCTTATCTTTCATGCTTTTAGGAGCTGAGTAATAGTAGTAATCTTGAAAATCAATTTCTGGGAAATTTAACTTTGCCCAATCTGGTTTTTTAAGCTTATTAAATACGCTAAAAGCTTTCAATCTCCATTCAAGCATCCATTCAGGCTCATTTTTTTGCTTAGAAATAAATCTTACAACCTCTTCATTTAAGCCTTTTGGAGCCTGGATACTCTCAATATCAGAAGAAAATCCATACTTATAATCAGATGATCCTAGTTTATTGACTTGTTTGATTGTTTGTTCTGTAGCTACCATTATGTTTTAGTTTGTATGTATAGAATTTTGTAATTTACTATACAAGGAAATACGAAATTAATTAAGTTTTAGTTCAATTTTTGCTTAATAATGCCGCCGCCTAGGACTCTTTCATTATCATAAAGAACACAAGCCTGACCTCTAGTAATAGATTCTATAGGACTATCAAACGTAAAAGAAAATAACCTTAAAATATAAAGACTATTTAATTCTTAACTTCCTTTTCCAGGCTTTTCACTAAAATATTTTAACTTACCTTTGACTCCTTTCCATTTTTCTTGATCTTGAGGCACATCCTCTGGTCTTTTTTTGGTAATATTAGGCCATAAATAACTGTACTTTGTATTATGCTCAACCCAATCACTTGCTCCATCTTCAGTATCAGCCTTGATTGCATCCACGGGGCACTCCAGTTCACACACTCCGCAATCAATACATTCATCAGGATTAATCACGAGCATATTATCGCCTTCATAAAAACAGTCAACCGGGCAAACTTCCATGCAATCCATTAATTTACATTTGATACAATCATCCTTAACAACATAAGTCATATTTTATTTTGATAAATTATTTTCATTATTACTAATAATCTATTTAAATAATTAATAATTTCAATAAACCTTTGCATTGGTAAATTTTTTGGAATATCACCTTCTCTTTTACTAATTAATTTTGCTAAAAAAAAGGATTATAGAAGCACGGTCTGGGCACCGGGTAGGCGTTAAAGTCGTCATGTTTGCTCTTGTAATAAATACAGCCACGACAATAAAACCGAGGCCATATTTTCTCAGTTTTTGATTTTATGAATAGCTGACAGGGTTTCCTGGTCTTCCGTTAGGTAAATCTTTATTTTTAATTTCAGTAACAGCATCTTTTGTAGTACTGATTTTTACCTCTACTATTTCTTTATGACGATCATTATCAACTAATTGCTCTTTGCAATAACTAATAACCTTTTCTTTAGCTTCCGCAGAAGATTCTGCGTTGATGATTTCTTCTCTAACCGAAGTTATTTTTTCAACTACGTCGACTTTGACTTTATACAAATTGGTCATATGACCTCCTTATAAAAATATACTAACATGGCAGCATACTGATCTCAACTACTAATATTACGTTTTATTAAAGTTTTATTAATTTTTTTTATTTTGTTAATTTTTATTCTCGTTACACGTTATTAGTGTTTAAAAGCACAGTTCAGGGCACATAAGAACTAAACCAATTTCTCTAAAATCTTTATCATTTTTTTTTAACAAAGTTATTTTTTTAAATTTTTTTTTACCCTATTTAATTATATTCCAAATTCTTTCATGAAAATAATAAAAAAATATTTTTGTCATTACTTCTATGCCTGCAATGGAACCTCTTATTTTCCAGTCTCCAGTAATAATCCACGCTATTATAAATGTATCTAAGGATGCAGTAATTCACCAAGTAGCAGCCTTTAAAATTGATCTTTTTTTTGCTCACTCATTTTAAAAAAATATCATGACCTTTCTTTAAATTTTGAAATAAATCAACATTAGCATTATTGCGCCCAACAAACCTCCAAATAATGTCCAAAGAATAAATGAAACACAATTATTGACTTGTTTGATTGTTTGTTCTGTAGCTACCATTATGTTTTAGTTTGTATGTATAGAATTTTGTAATTTACTATACAAGGAAATACGAAATTAATTAAGTTTTAGTTCAATTTTTGCTTAATAATGCCGCCGCCTAGGACTCTTTCATTATCATAAAGAACACAAGCCTGACCTCTAGTAATAGATTCTATAGGACTATCAAACGTAAAAGAAAAAATATTTTCTTTTTTATGCAATGTTCCTTCGACTGGAGTTGATAATGATCGAATTTTTGCACTGCATTTAATTTGCAAGACAGGTAATGAAATATCAATATCAGGCATAATAAAATTTAATTCATCTAAAATTAAAGACTGGCCTAGCAAGTTTTCTCTGTCTCCAACAACTATTTCATTAGTATCTTTCAATATATCAACAACATAAAATGGTTTATCTGAGGCTATTCCCATTCCCCTTCTTTGGCCAATTGTAAAATTATGTATCCCTTCATGCTTGCCAATAATTTTTCCAGAGCGGTCTAAAACATTGCCTTCTTTTGAATTTAATTTTATAAAACTTTTGTAATCTCCATTAGGAATAAAACAAATATCCTGGCTATCTTTTTTATCATGAACATTAAGACCGAGTTTTTTAGCAAGGTCTCTTGTTTCATTTTTAGTTAATGAACCTAAAGGGAATCTTAAAAAATCTAATTGTTCTTGAGTAGTAGCGAAGAGAAAATAACTTTGATCCTTTGTTTTATCATTAGCCCTGTACATTAATGCTTTATCTGTAGTGCCCTCTCTTTTAACATAATGACCTGTGGCCATACAGTCAGCTTCAAGCTTTTTTGCAAAAGACATAAGATCTCTAAATTTAACTGTTTCATTACATTTAATACATGGAATTGGAGTATCTCCATTAGCGTAAGAATCTATAAAATAATCAATCACTTCTTTTTTAAAAGTTTTTTCATAATTAAAAACATAATGAGGAATATCTAATTTTTGAGCAACACGTCTGGCATCATAAATATCTAACCCAGAACAACATGATCCTTTTTTTGCTGAATCTTTAGATTCATATAACTGAAGTGTGATACCGATAACATTGTAACCCTGTTCTTTTAATAATCCAGCTGTTACAGAACTATCGACCCCGCCTGACATCGCAACAACAACAGTTGTTTTTGAAGGTTCTTTATTAAATCCAAGTGTGTTCATTTAGGTGTTGCTATTAATATCAAAAATACTCTACAATCGCGATCTTAATATGCCAGAAGTATTTATACAAGGTGGTGAGGGTAAACTTCAAGCAAAATACTCTCCTAGTGAAGAAGAAAAACCTAATATAGCAATAATACTACATCCTAACCCTAAACATGGGGGAACAATGGACTCCAAAGTAAATTATGCAGCATTTAAAGTAATGAAAGATAATGGATTCTCTACATTGAGAATTAATTTTAGAGGTGTCGGAAAAAGCGATGGGGCTTTTACGGAAGGTGAAGGTGAATTAAATGATGCGAGTGTATCATTAGATTGGTTACAAAAAAAAAATGAAGATTTTAAGTCTTGTTGGATTGTTGGTTTTTCATTTGGAGCTTGGATAGGATTTCAAACATTAATGAGAAGACCTGAAGTGGACGGACTCATCCTAATAGCACCACCTGTAAATTTATATGATTTTAATTTTCTATCACCATGCCCTATTAAAACCTTAATAGTAAAAGCAGATCAAGATGAAATTGTAAAAAAAGACAGCATTAAACAATTTTATGAAAACTTTAAAAAACAAAAAAATGCTGAAGTAACGATGGAAACTATAAATAAATCAAATCATTTATTTGAAGGTCAGTTAGATCCATTAATGGAAACCATTTCAAAGTATATTAAAAAAAATAGATCTAATTAATTTCACCCAAATATATTTTCTTATTTATTCCTGTTGTAGAATGGAAAGTTGAATCAATTTCAATAAATCTTCTTATTGCCAAATAGGCAATACCTTGAGATTCAACAAAATCTCCATCTAATCCAAGTTCATCTATATTTAAGATATTTGGATTAAGATTAGATAAAATTGATTTAAAAGTTTTATTTTTTCTTCCCCCGCCACATAAAATAATCTGAGGATTTTTTAGATATTTAGATTTTTCATGGATCACAAATGCTAAGATAGTCCATAGAGTAAATAGAGTATTCCTTAATGATGAACTAGAATGACTCTTTAATAAATCAAAATACTTATGAAAATAATTTCTATCTAAAGTTTTAGTACCATTAATTTTGAAAAAATTATCTGACAATAAAGTCTGTTGTAATGTTTTAATTAAGGAGCCATTGTGAGATAAAATTCCATCTTTATCAAAAGATAAGTCTTTTTGTAAAAAGGAAATTAAATCATTGGCCAAAGAATTTCCAAAACAAACATCACATGCGCTAATATTATTATCGTCAATAATTGTTATATTGGTTACACCTCCAATATTAATAAAAATAGAGTTTTTTAAATTTAACTTATTTGATAAAAGTTTGTGGAAAATTGGAATAATTGGAGCTCCTTTACCACCATTTAATAAATCATTTTTTCTAAAGTTTGATATTACTAAAGGGTGTTTTAATAAAAAAATTTTTTTATCAAAAATTTGAAGTGATATTTTAAGTTTTTCATCATGGAAAATTGTTTGTCCATGTATTCCCATTATATCAATATTTAATAATTTATTTCTATTCATCAAAAATTGAATAGCTTTAAGATATTCATTTGAAATTAAGGTAGGTAAATTTGGATTTAATAAAGAATCAGCCTTTATGGTATTTTTAATAAGTAATGTTGTTTCTTTGGAATAAGGTTGGAAGTAATTATCAACCTCATCATAACTATCGACTCCATTACTTTTTATTATACTTAAATCAATGCCATCAAGCGAAGTACCTGACATGCATCCAAGGGCAATATATTCCATTTGATTAATCTAAAACTATGTTAATTATTTAATGTGGTTAATTATATAGAACAATTTAAAGATAGATATTTATTCCATCAATGCACAAATGAAGATGAATTAAATAATCAATTAAATAAGGAAAGTACCTATTTTTATATAGGGTTTGATGCAACATCAGATGCGTTGCATGTAGGAAGTTTAGTCCAATTAAGAGCAATTAAACAATTAATCAAATTGGGACATAAGGCAATAATTCTTCTTGGAGGCGGAACTACTAAAGTTGGAGACCCATCAGGTAAAGATGAATCTAGAAAAATTCTTGAGTACAAAACTATTGAAGGGAATATTAATAACTTTAAAAGAATTTTTAATCATTATTTTAGAGATCACAAAGAAAGCATATCATTTATCAATAATGATGATTGGCTTTCAGAATTAAAATATATAGAGCTCTTAAGAACAGTTGGAAGCCATATTTCCATAAATAGAATGCTGGGATTTGAAAGTGTAAAAGAAAGATTAAAAAGAGAACAATCTTTATCTTTCTTAGAATTTAATTATATGATTTTACAAGGTTATGATTTTTATCATTTAAATAAAAATAATAACTGCTGTCTTCAAATAGGTGGATCTGACCAGTGGGGAAATATTGTTCTTGGAATAGAAATCATATCTAAAATTAGTAAAAAAAATTCCTACGGCCTTACAACCCCCCTACTTACAACTTCTTCTGGTAAAAAAATGGGTAAAACAGAACAAGGTGCTGTTTGGATAGATAAAGAAAAATTTAACTCTTTTGAATTTTATCAGTATTGGAGAAATGTTGATGATAAAGATGTTGAAAAACTTTTGTTAATATTTTCAGATTTAAATAAAGAAGAAATAAAATCTTTAATAAAAGATGATATCAATAATGCCAAAAAAAAATTAGCTTTTATCGTAACAGCTGACTGCCATTCGGAAGAAGAAGCTATGGTCACTGAAAAAAAAGCAATAGAAATTTTTGAAAATAAGAACTTTGATCAGGATATCGATATAATTAAGATTGATAATCAAGGGTCAAGAAAAATAACAGACATCCTTACCTCTCAACAATTAATTACCTCTAAATCAGAAGTAAAGAGAATGATCGAAAATAATGGGATTAAACTTAATGATATCTCTATAATTGATATTAACTATGAAATCTCAGATAATGAACATGGTGCTATACTGAAAATTGGAAAGAAAAGAATTTTTAAAATTTATTTAAAAAGTTAATACTGTCTAAATAATCAATTATTTAAATAATCAACAAAGTCTTCAATGCTAAATACTTTATTTATTCATTAAATGGAATGAAGTAATAAAAAAAATCTAATTAAATTAAATTCAATAAATCAGCTATAACAAAACTAGATATTAAAATTATAGCAATAATCAAACCTCCAGTGGCCTTGGGAAAAGGTACATTTTGAAATTTTCTAGGTCTGGTATTTTTTTTTTCTGTCATGGTGTGCTTACCCGGGGGGTTATTATACCCCCCGGGTTTATCTTTATTTCTATTCGCTCATTTTATCTGCGCTTGATGAATCAAAACCTCTACGTTTTATTTCATCATAGTGCTTATTTTCAGCATTAATTTGCTTCACATGGAAAACAATCCAAAAGACAAAGCAAACCACAAACATAAGCAGTATTGATCCTGACCCCGGAAAAGGAGACAGAATTGTCATATCTGCTAAGTTTTCATAAGATGTATAGTTAGTAGTTGCCATTATGCACCCCTTTCAGCTTTAATAAATGTAGCCTGATCATTTGATCGAGATTCCATTTCTAAGATATCTAGACCTGCTAACTCTGCTTCTCTTGGCACTCTTAGCATTCCCATACTATTGAGAATTTTTGCACCAATCCAAGCAGGCAAAAAGCCTAATACAAAGAACATGATAAATGCTCCAATAGCCTGACCCCAAGGTGTTACTACGGCATCACCATATGGTGTTGCCGGCATACCCCAAAGAACAAAACCAGAGATTAAAAGTCCTACTACTCCAGCATAACCGTGAACGGCCACTGCTCCAACAGCATCATCGATTTTATATTTATTTTCAACCCAATGATGAAGATGATAAGCACAGAAAGAAACTACACCGCCGATCATCATAGCTTGGTAGGGATGATAAACATCATTACCAGCAGAGGCTCCAATGATACCTGCAAGACCTAGTGAGTAAGTCCAAAAGGAATCGCCCTTACTAACTAAATAACCAATTAACATACCGCCTGATAAAGACATCAAGAAGTTGATTGTAATTCCACTGAGTGTTGTTGGCTGAAGGTAAATGTTTGTAGCAGTAAAGAGATCTGCTCCACCACCATAATCAGCACCTGCGTTATAAATAGGAACATTACAAGCAGCGTAAAAACCCCAAAAACCAGTATAAATTAAAAAGATACCTACTGTTACCAACCAAGGACTTCTTGGAATAATAGTATTAGCAGAACCATCTTTATTAAATTTACCAATTCTTGCACCTAAAACAACTAGTATACCTAGAGCAAAACCACCTGCGATAGCATGAATCACACCAGACGCATAAGCATCATGATAACCGAGTAACTGGACCATCCAACCGTTAGGATGCCATCCCCAGGCAGCATCAATAATCCACATACATGAGCCAATTAAAACAGCAAGGATTAAAAAAGCACCAGTTCTAATTCTCTCTATAACTGCACCAGATACAATAGAAGCAGCTGTCCATGAAAATAAAAGAAAAGCAGCCCAGAAAACACCCATAATATGATCTGACATATTTGGAGTCATTTCAATAGCGGTTGCTGAGGCGAAAGATGCATCCAGTAATCCACCATTAATAAATGGTCCATTTGGAAATGCAAAATATATCCACCAGCCAAAGAAATAGAAAGTAATTGTGACTAATGGGATGATCAGTGTATTTTTCATCAACGTATGTTGATGATTTTTATATCGTGAGACACCTACCTCATACATACAAAAGCCAACATGAATTAAAAACATCATGACTACTGTTATCCAGTAATAGGCTTCGGTGAATATCACATTCAGTGCCGAAAGTTCGTTATCCATACTTAATCCCTCCGAATCGTAGTACTTATTTTAACTGTGTAATATATTATAGTAAAAATAGAGAGATGAATTAAATAATAATCAAAAAAAAACATTGATTTTCTTCATCTTTTTGATCAAAATTGGTCAATAATTAAATCTGAAAGGCCTAAAATATGTCTATAAACTTAAATCAATTTGCAAAAAAAAACGGTGTTAAATACTTCTTTGTTAGTTTTGTGGATATGTTTGGCGTCCTACGATCTAAATTAGTACCCGCTACAGCGATTGACGAAATTCAATCAGAGGGGGCAGGTTTTGCTGGTTTTGCTACATGGCTTGATATGTCTCCAGCTGATTCAGATATGTTTGGAATGCCTGACGGAGATAGTGTTATTCAATTACCATGGAATAAAGAAGCTGCCTGGGTAGCGGCTGATTTATATATGAACGGGAAGCCAGTCGAAGCCTCACCTAGAATTGCTTTAAAAAATCAAATAGAGAGAGCAAAAAAATTAGGAATGCATATGAAGTCCGGAGTAGAGTGTGAATATTTTCTTGTTAATTCCGATGGTACTGCACTTTTTGATGAAAAAGATACTCAAGAAAAACCTTGTTATGACTCAGCAGCGCTTATGCGAAGATACGATATTATCACAGAAATATGTGATGCAATGATTGAATTGGGTTGGAAGCCTTATCAAAATGATCATGAAGATGCCAATGGTCAGTTTGAAATGAATTGGGATTTTTCTGATTGTTTGACGACAGCTGATCGACATGTTTTTTTTAAGTTTATGACAAAATCAATTGCTGAAAAACATGGTATGAGAGCAACTTTTATGCCCAAACCTTTCTTGAACCTTACAGGCAATGGTTGTCATAGTCATATTTCAGTTTGGGACAAAACAGGAAAAAAAAATTTATTTTTAAATAAAGCAGATGAATTAGGCTTATCTAAATCTGGTTATCATTTTCTCGGCGGAGTGGTTGAAAGTGCAGATAAAATGGCTGCTATTTTTAATCCAACTGTAAATAGCTATAAAAGAATTAATGGTTCTGTTACAACTTCTGGAGCTACGTGGTCACCAAGTTCCATTACTTGGGCAGGGAATAATAGAACACATATGGTTCGAGTGCCAGGTCCCGGGAGATTTGAATTGCGACTAATGGATGGTGCCGTAAATCCTTATTTACTTCAAGCGGGCAGTTTAGTTCTAGGACTAGATGGCGTTATTAATAAAAGAGACCCGGGGAAAAGGTTAGATATAAATATGTATACAGAAGGTCATAAGGCAGGAAAAGTTAAGAAATTGCCATTAAATTTATTAGACTCTATTCGAAATTTTGAAGCATCTAAAATAATTAGAGAAGGATTTGGAAACCAATTTGTTGATAGTTACGTAAAACTAAAAAACAAAGAGTGGGAATCGTTTAATAAAAACCTTTCTGATTGGGAAAGAAACACAACACTAGACTGTTAAAAATAAATGTTATCAAAAGAAATATTAAGAGAAAAATTTCTAGATTGGCAATGCCAATCTAGAATTCAAGCTTTTAGATTACAAAATGGTAGACCTAATTCATCAATGGCTCCTATTTTATTAGATAAAAAAGGTAATGAATTATCTAGAATTATTGTTGTAATTACTGAAAATGACCCCGTCAACACTACTAAAATGTTTGAACATATTAATAAGGCCACTTATGATCCAGCTACTCGATTTGATAAAATGAATAAATTTCTTTCCTCTGAATATTTCATAGATAGGAATAATTTTTCTGACTCCCTTTTTGCTACCTTTCCAATGAATTCTTCGATTACTAAAAAAATACTTAAAGATGGATCTTGTACACTAGATTTTATTCATCTCTCTACGAACTACCGTTTAAGCTGTAGTGCCTTTAAATTAGAGATAAATGAGGACCACTGGGCAAATATTTACTGGCATAATAGAAACTTTAATCCAGGTTTAGGTTCAGATATTGATGTGATTAAGTTTATTCCGGACTGGAAAAAATCAAAACTTATAAGAATTACAGACTAAAAAAAAAGGGGGTAAGAACTACCCCACCCCTCTTTTTTAAATTTAAAATAATAAAAGATTTATTCTACGAGCTTAAAGTTCTCTCCTTTAGTGTATGTTCTTTTAAGTTGCACAAGCGGATGATTTGGTGACATTTGGAATTTAATTAATAGTTCCCTAGCTAACATATCTCTATCTTGCTGACCTTTAGGTAGTTTTATTTTTTTTGGTAAAGTTATCCACGCGTTAGCATTTCTGTCAAACACTGCCGGAGTGTCTCCTTCAAAACCCATATGTATATCTTCCAACCAATTCAAATCATCCCAACCCATAATATCAATATATTTTTTGAGAAATGGTGTGATGTGTTTATAATCAGGAATTAAATTCACATCATATCGATATCCAATATGTTGACCTATCATCTTTTCTCTGGATGATTTAATTTCCTTATCTTTTAGCTTAGCACCACCAACTACTTTATAGCCAGTCTTTGTATCTTTGCTTTTGACTGTAGTTTTTTTCTTTGAACTACTAGGAGATTTTTTATTTGCAGTTTTTTTCTTAATTACCATAATTCATATCCTCCTTTAAATTGAGTGGTAGTTATCAACACCAACAGTCAAATCAGTTCCAGCTAAAGGAACTTTTGCCATTGCTGATGACTCCATTGTTAGAGCAGCTAAATCTTCAGGTTCAAGCGAATGGATATTAGTTTTTCCGCAAGCTCTTGCTAACATTTGGCACTCAAGTGTCATTGTGCTTAATAAATTATAAACTCTATCAGCAGCCTCTGTGGGATCTAATCTACTTCTAAGAACTGGATCTTGTGTAGCAACTCCAACAGGACATCTTCCTGTATGGCAATGATAACAGTAACCTGCTTCTACTCCCATTTCTTTTTCAAAGTCAGCTTCAGGAATATCTTTATTACAATTTAGTGCCACTAAACCAGCAGTTCCGATTGCAATTGCATCAGCGCCTAAAGCCAATGCTTTAGCCATATCAGCCCCATCTCTAATACCACCAGCAAAAACGAGTGAAACTTCTCCTGATTTTCCTACGTCATCCAATGCTCTTCTAGCTTCTCTCACAGCAGCTATTCCAGGAATACCTGTATTTGCAGCAGCTATATGAGGACCTGCAGCTGTAGAACCTTCCATACAATCTAGGAAAATTGCATCAGGATCACATTTGGCTGCCATACGAACATCATCGTAAACTCTAGATGCTCCAATTTTTAATTGAATAGGCACTTGATTATCAGTTAACTCTCTTAACTCTTGGACTTTTAATGCTAAATCATCAGGTCCCATCCAGTCAGGATGTCTAGCTGGTGATCTTTGATCAATACCAGCAGGTAGAGATCTCATTTCAGCAACTTGGTCAGTAACTTTTTGTCCCATTAAATGTCCACCCATACCAACTTTTTGGCCTTGTCCAATAAACACTTCAATTGCATCTGCTAACTGAGCATGATGAGGATTAAAACCATATCTTGATTGAATACACTGGTAATACCATTTATTAGAATATCTTCTTTCATCAGGAATCATTCCACCTTCACCAGAACAAGTAGCACTACCAGCCATTGCAGAACCTCTAGCTAAAGCAGTTTTAGCTTCATAGGATAATGCCCCAAAACTCATACTTGTAATGTAGACGGGTATATCTAATTTAATAGGATTCTTAGCTCTAGGGCCAATTATTGTTTCAGTTAAACATTTCTCTCTGTATCCTTCGATCACAAATCTTGTCAATGTGCCCGGAAGAAAAACTAAATCATCCCAATGAGGAATTTTTTTCATAAGAGCCATACCTCTCATACGGTAACGACCTAGTTGTGCTTTAATATGAATATCATCCATCACCTCTGGGGTGAAGATTGAGTTTTTTCCTAAAAGTTGTGTGTTACGTTTTGTCATTTTTTCTAACCTAAGATACCTTTCTTTTCTGCTGGTTCTAAATTGTCATAATTCCAAAGCATTCTTCCTGCTACATACTTCTTAAATTTAGAAGCTGGAACTCCACAATCGATTTCAGCATTTTTTATTTTTTGTTCTAACCATCTAACTTCATGATCATTCATCTCACCTTCGATACAATCAGTACCTAAAGATTTAGGCTCACCTCCGACAAATATAATTCCGTCATACATGGAGTCCCCCATATTTGCACTAACATTACCACAAACAATAATACGACCTCTTTGCATCATGAATCCGGTATATGCACCGGCATTACCACCAACTAAGATAGTTCCACCCTTCATATCAATTCCAGTTCTAGCTCCAGCGTCTCCTTTACAGATCAAATCACCACCTCTAAGAGCCGCACCAAAACATGAACCGGCATTTTTTTCAACTACAACTTTACCTGACATCATATTTTCAGCGCATGACCAACCTACTCTACCGTTAATTCTAACAGTAGGTCCATCAATACAACCAACACCAAAATAACCTAAACTACCTTCAAAGATGAGATTTAACTTATTCAATATTCCTACACCTAAGGCATGCTTAGCGCCTGGATTTTTTATAACAATAGAACCATAACCTTTTAAAAGTGCGTCTCTTACTTTTTGATTAAGTTCTTTAGCATCGATACCTTCACAATCTATTGCTATTCTTTTATTAAAATCAACATCGTGATTTCCATAATATGTAAAATTTTCTTCCTCAGTAACTTCAAAAAATAATTTTTGAGATCTTCCTGATAAATTTTCATCTTGGAAAGCTGTTACTTTTTTTTCTAAACCTGCCATACTTTAACCTCCGCTTCATATGGGTCGTACGTTATAATTTCATGTGGAAAAATATTTCTGATCGCTACTTCTTCTGAAGCGCAAGCAACAATATCCTTACCTTCATAGATAACCATAGGTTTTGCTGCCATATGATCTTTAGCCATTCCTAGTTGGTTTTTAGTTGAAACAATATATGTAAAAACACCATCAAGCTCATCTAAACTATCATTCATTGCCTGTTCTAATTCAATACCCTTGGACATCTTATCAGCGATATAGACAGCTATAATTTCTGAATCACAGTCAGAGTTAAATCGATAACCATTTCTCTCGAGTATTCTTCTATTACCCCAGTAATTAGTTAACTGGCCATTATGAACAACTGCTACGTCTTGATATGGAAATGCCCAATAAGGATGAGCAGACTTAATATCAACATCAGACTCAGTAGCCATTCTTGTATGACCAATACCATGAGTTCCCATAAATTTACCAAGCCCATATTGATCAGAAACTACAGTTGCATCACCAAGATCTTTAATAAGTTCCAGGCCTTTACCTATTGATAAGATTTCAGTATTTTCAACTGTTTCAATAGCTTTAGCAAGTTCTTCTAAGTTTTCATTTTTATATGTGAATTCGTAGCGAAATGCATAAGGAGTACTATTAGATTGTTTAGTAATCTTTGCTCCGTGTTCTTTCATAAGTGCGTCTACCTGTTTCTTACGACTGATTAAAACTTCTGGGTCTTCAGTTTTAGCTGAGCCTTTTACCTGAACTGCATTTTCAGAAATTTTAAATCTCAAAATAAAGCCAGTTTTCAAAGGTGTACCGTACATAGCATATCCAGTTGAGTCTGGGCCTCTATGTTTGATCCCTTGAAGCATTAGTCTCATTTGTTCGCCAACGTTAACGCTTTTCTTACTTCTGTTAATTACTCCTGCTATTCCGCACATTTCTCTATTCTCCCTATAATTATTTCTATGGTAGGCAATCCAAGTATTTATCAAGATCCCACTGAGTTGGAGTAGCAAGAAATTCTTCCCACTCATCTGTCTTATACTCGGTAAAGACTCTTAGCATATCTCCAGGCATAGCATCCTGAATAACTTTATCTTTAGAAAGTTTGTCTAGAGCATCACCTAATGTCATTGGTAGTTTCTCTTTACCCGCATTTGCTTCATACATATTTGCTTGCTCTGGTTTACCTGGATCCATTTTATCATTTATTCCATGATCAAAGGCTTTAAGTAATCCTGATCCCATTAGATAAGGATTATGAGCTG
>Ga0208646_1001010_pt1 | contig 15067 bp, 17 predicted proteins | sample AntAceMetag02UK8_FD_184762 | JGI IMG/M metagenome (GOLD analysis project Ga0208646, IMG submission 184762) | Saline lake microbial communities from Ace Lake, Antarctica - Antarctic Ace Lake Metagenome 02UK8 (SPAdes) (version 2) | ecosystem: Environmental > Aquatic > Non-marine Saline and...
GAAGACGGAGAGGAGGAGGACGACGAGGAGGACGACGAGGAGGAGGACGACGAGGAGGAGGACGACGGCGAGGAGGACGACGAGGAGGACGGCGAGGAGGAAGACGGCGAGGAGGAGGAAGATGAAGCGGAAGAGGATGAGGAGGACGAGGACGAGGATGTGGCAGAGGACGAGATGGAAGACGCGGCGGAGGACTACGAAGCGGACGCGGATGCTTGCGAAGACGCTGGCGATATCGTCCTTGAGGACGGTGATGACAACGCAAGCCGGGCCATGCCAGATGGACGAGACGAAGATGCTGGCGATTCCGTGGACGAGTTTGAGTTTGGGAGCGCAGATGACGACGGAGAGACGGGTCCCTCGATCCCGCCACACGAAGAAGCCGCGGAGGCAGGCCTGTCGCAGATGACCGAGATTGTCGACAGCGTCGAGCTGCCAGGAAGCCTGGCCGAGACGCGACGGCTTCGCAAGAATACTCTTGTGGACGTCGTCATTGCGGTGGAACAGAACGTGGGAACGCTGGAACCCGAGAGCGAAGAACTCAGGAGGGCAGAGCTCACCGGCATGCGGAAGCCCGACCTCGTGAAGATGGCGTGGGAGCTTGCCAGTCAGCTCCATCCGTGACGACTAAACAACTGGTTCAATCTCGTGCTTACTAACTCATATCACACGCGTCCTTCAGCAGCTGAAACCCCGCCTTCGTTGCCACATGCATCGCCACCATTCCCGCGCTCCCCCCCAGCGGGCTCAGAACCGCGTCGGTGCCTTGCGGATCGCGTGCGGCGACGGATCGAAGCATCGCTTCGCACTCGTCGCCGCACGCGATCACCCAGGCATCCTGCCGCTTGAGCTTGTCCACTCCCTTGCACAGGTCCGCTCGGCTCCTGACCATCATCCACCGCACGCTGGATCGTCGTACCTGGCCAAGCGTTCGTGCCTTCTTCTTCAGGCGAACTCGCATCAGCTCCAGGCTTAACTTGGCTTGCTCGGGCTCCCTTCCCTCCTCGCTCTCCATCGACGGAAGCAAGATGACCGCCGGCGCCTTCCTCGCCCTCCGCCCCCTGGACCGAGCCGTCTCCCGCAGCTCTACTCCGGCAAACACCGCGAGCGCCTCGTCCTGGGGGTTCCCGCAGAAGGCAAGCAGCGAACCCACCTTGACACGCCTGCCCCGGACCTCTTCGTACGTCCGCTGCAGCATGGCGCCGAGCTGGCTCACCGCGGCCGTGTGATCGATCCTTGGAAGTGCGGTGGAAGGGATCTGGTTCTCGTCAGCTCCGAACCAGCCACCGGCGAGATGGGGCACCACGTCATACACACCCGCCGCCATGCCTCGAGCCGCCCGGCCGACCAGCGGGGACCGCCAGAACGCCCGGACCTTGGCGTGCCGAGCCACCAGAACGAAGTAGAACAGGCAGACGCTCCCCACCATGCTGACAAAGAACAGAACGGCAATCAACATTCCACTCGGACGGCTCCTGTCTCCGCCGCTTTTGCTCCCGCGTCGCGAAGGTTCTTTGCGACCTACTCCTCCCGTCCTTTGTCCCCGCTTCCCGACTCCGCCACCACTGCCGCAGGAGCCTGCTCACGGAGAGAGTCGAGACACCGGGTTTGCTCCGTGTCCAGCAACTGGCTTCGCACCGTCCACGGTAGCACCTCGTCTGCCACCATTCGCACCCGGCCGCTTTGTTGCAGCTGCAGCCGCAGTCTCAGCCCGCACCAACACCCCCGCAGGGCCTCAACGCTGGCGTGGTGTACTGGAAGCTCGATACTGAGGCCGTAGACGCTCGGCCAGATATCCTAGAGATCACCGCACTCCAGAGACAGTCTCCGCACGGCGCTCTCGACTTGCAGCAGCTCCTCGCACCCCCGGAGCGTCACGTGACCGGCGCCGCTTCCGGCGGCCCGGGCGGCCGACGTGGAGCGGCACGGTACCAGGACCCCAACCAGGTACACGGCCCATCCCTGGCGCAGCGCCTGCACGGCCTTCTCGGCGGGCTCGCGCTCCAAGACCGTGAGGTCACGCTCCGTGCGTCGTGGGTCCAGCCTGGCATCCGCTCGAACCAGGGCAGCGACGGGAGCCAGGGAACCGAGGTTGGCCGGGGACGAAGCCCGGACAGACATTCGAACAAAGCTCGTCTCTGCCTGCTCAAACCAGCACCAGTCGTGCCATTCTCTGCCAAAGCTCAGGTCAAACCGCGTCTCCTCAAAGGCAGAGTGCTTCCGCACCATCTTCTCCGTGGCTGCGTCGAGCTTGCGCATGCCTGCTCGAACGTACGCCGGAACCGTATGTTCCTCCGTCACCGTCCCTGGCTCCGCCGCCGCCAGGCCCCATTCGCTGGCGTCGTCGTCCGTGTCCGACTCCACGCAGGCTCGTTTGCACCCCAGACCAACCTGCGCCGATGCAGCCATTCCTTCGATGCCGATCAAAGTGCCGGGCCACTCACTCCAACCCGGTCGATTCGTTAGTCACACGGCCCAGAACCGGCACACTCCGAGTCCATCCGACTCCAGTGAGAACCATTCACAACCCGTCACAATTAAAACGTTTGGGCATGCCTCGCAAGACGGACCAGCAGCCTAATTCGCGCAAAACGGTTGCCAAGCCATCCGGGGCCGGGACCGGGGCCGGGGCCGGGGCCGGGGCCGGGGCCAGGGTTGGGGCGGCGGTGGTGTTTGCGGCGGGCGCGCCTAGCGGGGGAGGTGGAGGAGTGGCCTCGGCCTCACCGGCGAGTGCCGGTCTCGCCGGCCGCAAGCGCAAGGCCGATGTAGCGGCGGAATAGCGGCAGATGGACAGCCAGACGCGCCATATGAGCGACAGAAGGCACATTCTTGAGCACGCCCCCATGTACCTCGGCGACACCGAGCTGCGCCGCGACTGGGTGCTGGGCCTGTACACCGAGGAGCAGCTGGCCGCGGTTCCGGAGGACCGGAAGCGAGTCTCTCCAGGCTTTGAGGCAATCCGCAAGGCCTTCGGATTCGGCCCCGCGATGGTTCGCACGCCCATGACGGAGCTGCTTCTTCAGACCTTGCGAGAGATCGTGAACAACGCTCTCGACCGGATCGTCACGGACGAGGCGTGCAACAGCGTGACGTGCAGGCTGAACAACGGAGCCATCATGGTGCAGAACAACGGGCAGGGATTCCCTTTGACGTTTGTAAGCGTCGAGGGTCAGGAGAAGCACACGATCGAGGCGGCCCTCTTCTCGGCGCGCACCAGCTCCAACTTTGGCCGAGGGGCCGCCGGAGGAGGTGGAGGGGGCGGCTCGGCCGGAGGGTCGGTTCCGTCTTCGCAGGAAGCGGACGGGGCCTCGTCCGGAGCGGGAGACTCCGAGGTGGTTGCAACGTCGCGCTCCATCACGGGTGGCATGTACGGCGTGGGCGCAACCTTGACGGCGGTCTGGTCCAACCTGTTCCGAGTCACGTCGCAGTCTCTCGACACGGATGGTTCTGTGGTGACCCAGGAGACGGGATGCGAGGACAACATGGAGAAGGTGCATCCGTACACGAGCAAGCGAAGGCGCCTGGACGCGGGCAAGAAGCCGAAGGACCGCTCCCATCTGCGGACCGCCGTAATGTGGGAACCCGACTGGAAGCGGATGGGCTTTGCTTCAAATCCCGTCTCCGACAGCCCGGCGGCGAGGGGGGTCCTGTGCCGCATTCTGTGCGAACTCTTCACCGGCAGATCCGCCTCGCTGCCCGCCGAGAGGCGCCTGCAGTGCCGCTTCGACGGGGTGACGTGGAAGGGTCGCACGGTGCAGGATTGGGCGTGGGTTACGATGGGGATCCGGAGCAAGCCCAAGGGATGCCTGCACGCGGGGCTTCCGTTCGCCATACCGACTCGCCCGCGGTGGCTGACGACGTTTGTGACCGTGCACCCGAGCGACGAGGAGCTGGTGCGAGAGGACGGGCCGACGGTTCCCTGGAGGGAGTCGCCCCCTCAGTTTGGCCTGGTCAACGCTATATCGTGCTCCCAGGGCACCATCCGCACACACGTCGAGAGCCTGGTCAAGGACGCTATCCACCAGTCAGCGAGCGCGTCCTCGTCCGCGGGTGGCTGCTCCCTGGACGACGCGAGGCGGGCCGCCTGGATCGGCTACGTGGCCACGGTGCCCAACCCGCAGTTCTCCTCGCAAACCAAGGACCGCCTCCTCACCCCGGTGTAGCGGCTGTCCACGCGAGCGCAGAGGATGCACGACGCCGCCGCGGCCGCCAGCATGGTTCCCAGCTCTGTCGTGAAGGCCGTGGAGCAGCGCCAGGCCGATCGGTAGATCCTGGCACAGGCGAGGGCCATGCAATCCCAGTTCCGGTCGGGCATCGTCCAGGAGTCGTCGTCGTCGTCGTTGGCACTGCCGTCGCTGGGTGCGTCCGCGTCCGGGGCGGCAGGTGACGGAGGCGGTGGCGGCGGATCGACGGAGCACTCGGTGATGGCCCGCGGCATGCATCGCCGCCACCTGGTGCCGCGGCCCAAGGGGTACGTGTCGGCCGCCTTCTCGGGGACAGACCAGGACGTCAACCCGTGCTAGCTGTACCTGGTGGAAGGCGACTCGGCCGCGACGAGATTCCGTGACACGTTTGATTCGGAGCACCTGCGGTACATGGGAATTCTGGCGCTGACGGGCAAGCCGCTTAACCTGGGCAAGGCCGAGATGTCTCGGGGGTCCAAGGGCAAGAAGAAGGGCGGAGCAGACGACAGGGCCGGCTCCCGGGACATCAAGGGCAAGAAGAAGGAACTGCTGGACGTCTTCCGGGTTCTGGGCCTGTGCAAGTTTGATGGTTAGGAAGGAGGTTCGACGGACTACCGCAAGGCATCCGTGCGCAAGAACAACCTGCGGTACCGACGCATTGTGCTGGCGATGGATCAGGACGTGGACGGCATGCACATCGCGAGCCTCATGCTGATGAATGTGCACAAGTGGAACCCGACCATTCTGGAGGTGTATCCGGCCTTCGTGCAACGGCTCGCCACGCCGCTGATCGTTGCCCAGAACTGCAAGGCCGCGGGCGCCACGGGGGACGACGGGCAGGGTCAGGACGATCGCTGGTTCTACGCTCGCGCTCCGTTCGACAACTTCTACCGTTCGCTGCCTCGTCCGAACAAACTCAAGGTCAAGTACCTGAAGGGTCTGGGCTCCATCAACGTGCGGCCAGCCTTGGTGAAGCGGATGCTCTAGGCCACGGTACCGATTCTGCAGACCCCAGGTGACGTCGAGGTGCTGGAACGGTACCTGGGCAAGAGCGCCGATGGGCGGAAGGAGCTCCTGCGAGAAGACGCCGTGCGCGAGCACGACGGAGAAGCCGGGATTGACTACACTGGGTGCATCCGCAACCAGAGAGGCGCGAGGAAGACCTTTGTCCGGGACGTCGAATCCGTGCTGACGGCGGCGGTGGGAGGCGAGGGCAAGGGCAAGGGCAAGGGCAAGACAGCAAAGGGCAGCGGTAAGGGCAAAGCCGGGTCGGCGAAGAAGGCACCGGCCAAGAAGGAGGTGGCCAGGGCCTTGGCCGTGGCGGGGTCGGGGCGCATCGGCCCGAAGGAGCGCGCCGTGCGTCTCGAGGTGGCGCCTCTTCCTCCGACGCTTCGGGATCAAGGAGCCATCACCCGCGCGCAGTTCCTGGGGACGGAGCTTCGCGACTACATGCAGGCGACCGCTCGCCGCAACCTGCCCGGGCTGGACGGGCTCACCAAGGCGAGGAGGTAGTTCCTGTACGCGTGGCTTGCTCTGATGCCGGCAAAGTCCAGGCAGGGCATCGGAATGAAGGTGAGCGAGGCGGCCAACGGGGCGGGCAAGCTCATCCATTACGACCACGGCTCCAAAAGCCTGGAGGATGTGGCAATCCAGCTGGCCAGCGACTTTGTGGGCAGCGGCAACGTGTGCCTGATCCGAGGCGAGGGGTCCTTCACCAGCCGAGCCGGCGCCAAGTCGGCGGCCGCTGCCAGGTACATCAGCATCGTGCACGAGCCTCTGGCGTCGTGCATGGTGCGCGCGGAAGACCTGCAGGTGGCGCGTCGGCAGATCTCGGACGGCGAGCTCGTGGAGCCGGAAGTGCTACCGACGGTTCTCCCGCTCTTCCTCCTCAACGGCGTGCGCTGCGGCATCTCGGTGGGATTCAACGCGATGTTCGTCCCCTTTGCACCGTTCGACGTGCTGGCGGCCACCCGGGCGTTTGCGGAGCTGGGAGCTGCCCTGCGACGCAGAGGCTCGTCGGCAGGTGCGAGCAGCTGGCTGCAAGAGGGCACGGCCGCGGGCATCGCCGAGGCGAAGCAGTTCCTGGACCGGTTCTGGGCGATGCGCATGCACTTTGTCGGGTTTGGAGGACGCGTTGAGGCCAGTGTCCGGGGCGACAAGGCCCGGGTCACGGTGCGCGGGAGCCTGCGGTGCACCGGGACGGTCGGTCGATCGGGCGTGGTGATTCAGATCGAAGACCTTCCTTGCACCGTGTTTGCCGACACCGTGGAGAGCGTCCTGTCTCCCGGCACCAAGGAGGCGGCGCCGTGGATCAAGGACATGAACAACGGGCTCTGCAAGGCGCAGGTGCAGTACACGCTGCGGTGCGACGCCGAGGGGGTCTACCGAGAGGCCGGTCTGGACCCCTTAAACGCTACGTGGAACGATCTCAACGCCCCCGGCCCGCGCGCCAAGCTGGAACGGTGCCTGGGACTGGAGAACGCGCAGAACCTCACGCAGTTCAACCTGAGCCTGGCGTCGGGTGCCGTGGTGTCAGAGGACGATCTGCTGTCCGTGTTCATGCGGTGGGCCGACGTCCGCATGGAGGTGTACGAACGGAGGCACCGGTACTCGCTCGACCTGATTCGGTTCCACGCAACCCGAGCCTCGCAGCGCGCGAGGTACATCCGCGAGATCCGCTCCGGTGCGCTCAGCCCGCAGGCGTTTGGTACTGTGGCCGAGCTCGAGGCCGAGCTAGCGGCGATGGGGTTCAGGCCTGACGTCGAGCTCCGAGAGCCGTCGCTACCGTCGCGGGAGCTGCTGGACAACGATTCGGACGACGAGGACGAGGAAGCAGGCGTGGAGGCCGACGGGGATCATCTGGACGACGAGGAAGAGTCCAAGAAGGGCGAACCGGTCGGCACGTACTCGCATCTGATAGAGCTTCGAACGGCAGATCTTACCCTGGCGCGCGCGCAGCAGCTGGAGCGAGCGGCTTCTGGGCACGAGGAGGTGCACGAGCAACTCCGGAAGATTCGGCCGGTGGACCTGTGGATCCAGGACATCCGGCAGCTCGAGCCCGAGCTCGCGCGGTACCAGCGAGACCGGGCGCACCGTAAGAGCTACGAACCAACCGACAAGGAGCTCCGGCCGTCCGACGTGGTGCCTACGAAGCCGTTGCCGAGCGTAGATTCGACCTCATCCAAGTTCTCTGTTCCGGATTCGGGGGCGGGGGTGGGGTCGAGTACCGGCACTTGACACGTGGAACGGCAGGACGCCGTGTGGCGCATACTGCTTGCACCGGCACGCGTGGTATGCTTGGATTGAAGCGGATGTAGCACGATACTACTATAGTGGTTCAGGTTCGTTCGTCTCTCACGTACTCCCGACTTGCGTTTGACACGGCGTGCCAAGCCCAGCACAACGATCCCGCGGGAGCTCTCCTGATGCTGTTGCAGCCACAAGGCCCCATGCAGAGCTCTTCGTTGCTCGGCCTGGCTCGTTCGAAGCTCGGTGCGGGCCCCGGCACGGCGCACCAGCGCACCGCGGCGGGTGATAAGGCAACGAGGCGTCCACAGAGCCGTGCCGCGACAACACCACGGAGTGTCGACGCCAGCGGCCCTTCCAGCTTGCACGTGGTGGTGCGAGACGGCGGTCCGATGGTTGGCAGCCGGGTCATCGGAATCAGTGAGGACGAGGGACGCACCATGGTTCCGATCGGCCTGCGCAGCCCCAGAGTTCCGCTCCCAAGCGGCGCCACCCTGGTGAATCCGCCTTCCGCTCCGGGGACGTCCTTTGCGCTCCGAGTTCGGGTGGATTCGACGCCTCTGCAGCGGCTGTTCTTCCTGCAGGAGAACACCGAGCTGGCGGCGTGCAAGTGGTGGCGCGGGGGGTCCGACGAGTCGAGGACAGCAGCGGACCTCTGCCGCGACGTGCCCGGCATTGAGGAAGCCAGCGACCAGACGAGGGCGCTCCCGGGGCCCGTTGGCGAAGACCTGGAGCGCCGTCCCGTGGTGCTCCCGCGGCTCTTTGCCGAGGGTGCTCTCAGCGCGATGTCGCGGAGCGGTGCGCACTGGGTCTTGGCGAGGGTGTCGGCGACGCAGGCGGAACGCCTTCGCATGAAGGGATGGCTGGTGATGCCTTGTGGAAGGAAGGCCGAGCTGAAGCACGGGCGCATCCAGAGGGTCACGGCGCAGGCGCTGTCGCAAGTCTCGATGCGGGACATGCCGGACGCCATGCGGGAAGTCTTGAAGGGAGACCGGTCGATGCTCGGCAAGGCACAAGAGATCGTGGGCCAAGGCGTGTCTCCTCTGGCACTGGAGTTTGGAGGGGACCGCCAGACCGCCATCGCCGCGGCAGCCGTCTGCGCCGTCGGAGGGATCACCGGAGAGCTTCATGCGACTCACAAGGGATGGGACCATGCCGCCAACGCCGTCATGGCAACCGCCTTTGTGCTTGCCTCCGACGCACCCGGACTCTCTCCCGATCTGTCGCTGATGGGCGCGTGGCCGTCGGCGACGGAGCAGCAAAAGGCGGCAGTTCGCGCGGTGGGGACGCTAGCGGCGGAACCGCTCGCGTCGTACGTGCGAGTCGGCGTGCGGTGTCTCGATCAGGGAAGTGGAGGGGGAGGAGGAAGTGGAGGAGGAGGAAGTGGAGGAGGAGAAGGAGGAGAAGGAGGACTGGAGGCGGCTGCCGCGGCGCCCCATGAGGCGTGTGTGGCGAACGCCATTCGCTCGGCCACGGTGCGGTCGTTCCACTCGGTGCTCATGGACGCCCTGTGGGTGCGGCAGGTGTCGTTGCTGGCAACTCCGGAACAAAGAGCGCACGCCAGCGCCATCCTGCAGCACTGGGCCGCGCACGGCGCCGGGTGCGCTCGCGTCGGACTTTACAAGTCTACGGGACGAGCGGCAGTAGCGAAGCGCGAATTCCGAGCCAAGTGGGAAGAGGTCCTGCCAAGGAGGCTTCCCAACAGCCCGGCATCGGCGGCAACGCTGGGGCGCGAGAAACCTCTTGCGAATGAAGAGCAGGACAGATCAGCGTCTCTTGCAGCCCTCGCGGCGCTCCGGGCGATCGGCCAGGCGGCCGGCGGCGGTGGGAGAAGCGGCAGGTCCTGGTAAGTCGGCGAGTCGTCGTGGCTGGGCGGTGCGGGTGCTTCCTTGGGTGGCCCTTGGGGTGGCGGTGGTCTCGGCGGCTCTGGGACTGGTGTTTGGGTTGCGACACATGCGGCGGCCGGGGCCGTCCGCCTCTCCTCCGCAAGGCAAGCCGTCTGGCGGGCAGTCCAGCCCGATCAGCGTTCCCAAAGTTACCGTTGGAGCGGGGAACAAGGTGACGGTGACCGTTACCCTGTCTGGCGGGCGGACGTCGTGGGCCGTGGCGATCGACGACGACATTCGGCCGGGTCAGTCGCTGAACCCCGTGGCGCAGTACCGCGTGGACAACTCGCTGAGCTATACATTCACCAACGTCGAGAACGGGCCGCGGATCCCCTTCAGCGTCGCGGCTCTGGACCAGAACGGCCTGCCCGTGGCGCCGGTGCAGAAGGTGTTTGTGGACGTTTACGACACGCAGGGGAAGCACCTTGGCACGCAGGCCGGCAGCGGGGTTCAACGGGTCTTCTCGGTCACGCGGGCGGGCGGGCGACTTACGGTGCGGCGGTGCCAGGAAGATGGAGGTGCCACCGTGCTGCACTACGGGAGGCAGAACGGAGCTGCCGCCACCGTGCTCGACAATGGTAACGTGCTGACGGCGGGCACGGGCAGCGGGATGGCGTACGACGCGACATCAACGGGGGAAGGAACTTGGACTCTAGTGAGAACATCGGTGCGTCCAGCCGGAGCGGTGGAAGAGCTGTGCTGACGATGGAACGTACACACGTGTGTGCGTGCGTGTGTGTGTGTGTGTGTGTGTGTGTGTGTGTGTGTGTGTGTGTGTGTGTGTGTATGTGTGCCAAGCAGTATCCTTGCTACGCAATCCATCAGTGCAGCGTCAGCGTGTAGCGTCCGTCAATTTGGTCGTGGACCATGGACTGCAGTTGCGCCAGGAGATCGCGGGGGTTGAACGACTCCGCATATCCCGGATCGGTTTGGATGCTGTCGAAGTTTATGATCCAGCGGCCTGGTCCTTCCCGCGCCAGCGTCTTGCAGCAGTTCTCGAGCATCTTGGTCTCGGCGTCGTTGCTGGACAGAGTGCCTGTGACGCGAAGATGCCGAACCGATCCGCTCTTGCGACCGCTCGCGGATGCGTGGGATCCGTGGCTGACGGAAGATGCGTTCGAGATGGCGGAGCGGACCTCGGCGTTGCTGCGCTTGGCCCGCTCGCCTCGCTTCAAACCGCGGCCCAGAATGGCCTCACGTACCCTTTGCCTCGACGCCTTGCTACGGTACTTGTGCTTCCGCGGGCCGGCCGTTCCCTTCTTCTTGCCCGAGCTCTTCTTCTTCTTGCCCTTCCTGCGGGGCCCACCCACCCCTGTGTCGGCGGCTTCGTCGCCACCCCCGCCGCCGGCCGCGACCCCATCGTCCAACGCGGTGGCACCACTGTCGGCCTCCAGCTCCGTCCCGTCTTCGCCGTACGCCGAGACACGAGTCTTGGCCGCGACGGCCTTGGACACGGCGCTCAGGTCATAACTCTTCGTGTCATAAGGTCGGCCGCCGATGGTTCCGGTCCGGCGCGCGATCGTGAAGGCGCGCACCACCCGCACGAACTTCACACCCGACTTCGCGATGGCCTCTCGTATGCCCGCCGGGCTCGCGCGCGTCAGATCAACGACCTTCTTGATGTTGGTGCGCTTCGTCTTCCGAAGCACCAGCTTGCCCGTCTTGGTCTTGGCCACGTGCATCACGGCAATCACCAGACCCTTCGTTCCCACTCGCATCGATCCGAGCTTCTGCTCTAGAGCAGCAATGGACTTGTGCACCGTCATTCGGCCCGGCATGGTCCTTGGCAGATCCTGTTTCTACGCCCGATCGGCGTCGCCACCGCACGGGCAGAATCCCGAGCCTCTTGCTGCTCGCGCCTTCAGCCCGGGATCTCTCGCACAACTTCGGACCCGCCGCGATGGACCCCGCCAACGAACACGGCGGGCACCGTCCTCACTCCAGCGGCCGTGCGGAAGGCGTCCCAGCACGCTTGTGACGGAAGTCGGCCAACTCGAACCCGTCGGCTCTGGGGCAAGCCTCCGCTGGACCGAAGATCGCGAAGCCTCGTCTCGGTGGCCACGCAGAAGGGGCACCTCTGGTACTTGCGCTCGTCTTTAACCACAACAAAGATGGCGTCCGACCCCCGGTCGCCGCGGATGCGGTCCAACAGGCTGCGCGCAAAGCCTTCGCAACCGTCGCGGGCAGATCCGACGGCGTCGCTTCCGTACGATCCTGCACCGGCTCCCACCACGACGCCTCGTGATCCGACGCCAGCGCCCGCCGTCACTGGTCCTGCGCTCACAATCAAACCCATTTCGGGATTTTTCCGAGGAGAACTCAGTGAGGCGGAGTGCTCAGCGTCCAGTTGTGCGGGAGAGGCAGAGCCTGCGCCTTACCGTCCGCGATGCCGAGGTACCGCGAATCGCCCTGGCCGTCGTCAAGCCGAATCCGAACCGCGCTGCCTTGCACCGGGACGGCCGTGAGCTTGGCTCCGCTGGCATCTTCCAGGGTGATGCCGTACAGTCGCGAGCTGGCGTAGGGCCGCAAGGGCGCGGGCGCCAGCAGCTCGGCGCCCGCCGGTGCGGAGCATCCCACCGCGCTGGTTCCGATCCCGTACTCGGCTCCGACGCAGAACGGGACGACGCCAAGCGGCGCCAATCCGTCCGAGGTCCTAAAATCCGTGTGCGCCGGCGCGATGAAGATGGCCCAGGATCCTGCGTCCCGCGGGTTCTGTGCAAAGACCGCGGTGACGACCGTGTCGGCGGACGCCGCGGTCAGCCGGCTCGTGGACGGATCCATCCCAAGGAACAGGAGCTGCCGGGGATCTTGCGTGCCCGACACGTCGGTGCCAGCGTAGAGGGAGAAGCGCGGGGCAGCGGGGAAGATGGGCTCGCACTAGCGGTTTGAGTTGCAGAGCATGAGGGACGCGGGGCAGTCATCGTCCCGGGCGCACTCGAGACACTGGGTGCCGGACTCGTTGCATCGCGGCGAGTGCGCGTCGCACCCCTCGCCGAGGCTAAAAGGACGGCACCGGGTGCAGACGCCGTCGGTGCAGAACGAGAGGTCCGCCGCGCACTCGTCGTCGCTACGGCAGGCTGGCCCGCAGGTTCCATCCGTCTCGGAGCACACCTGGCCGCCCGGGCACTGGGCGTTGCTCTGGCACTGCACGCACTGCGCACGGCCCACGTGGCAAAAGGGACGACCGGGATAGGACTGAGCGCATTGGGCGTCCAGCTGGCACTCGGAGCAGGCGCCTTCGACGCAAACTCCCCCCCTCGGGAATCCTGCGCAGTCCGCATTGCCGGCGCATTCCCGGCGGCACGTGTGGTCCAGGCCGCATACCTCTTGCAGGGATCCCGTGCCGGTGCGGCCGTCCCCGCCGACCCCGCCCTGACAATCCGAGTTGGTCAAGCACTGCACGCACGTCCCGCCCGGCCCGCACCGCATCGCGCCGCCGCAGGCCAGGCCCCCGTCCCGATCCGAGCATTCTGCGCAGGTTCCGTCGTTGCGACGAGAGAGATGAGGCGGGCACCGGAAGACGGCGCGAGCTGCCACGACACCCAGAACGGCCGAGACCACCACACCCGCCAGCAGGATGCCGGCTAGGAGAATGAGGGCACTGATGGCTCTCTTCCGATTCCGTCGCAGACCTGTCGTGAGAACAATGTCTGCCCACTGCCGCTGTTGCGAAGCCGCCACCGCGGCGGCCGCATCCGATTCTCGTGTTTGCATGCAAATGCAAGGCCGCGGATCGGCGGCGTTTTCGTTCGCACGGAATCGGGAAACCAACGTCTCTTCTAACCACAAGCATGGCAGACTCGGCTCTCGGCGCGGTGATCATGCTGGTGACGGTGGTGGTGGCCGCTGTCGTGATGAGCATCACCTGGGTGGTGCTCAACCGGAGCCGGTCCGGGGTCCAGCCGCAGGACGAGCGCGAGCTAGAGCTCACCGCGCACCGCTCGGCGCGAGACGAGTTGCAGCGACGAAGGCGGCGCCATCGCGGCTCGTCGTCCGACGGAAGCCGTTCCGACATGGGAGCGAATGTGTAAGTAAGGAAGGAGGAAGTGAATTACGTCAAGTCAACACGTCTCTCATGCCGGCTCCGTCGTCCGGGTGGTACATGCCTGCCGCGGCGGTCTCGAGGTCCAGAGCCAGGTCGTCGAGGTCCACGTCCGCGTCGCCCCCGTGAGCCGCTTCCGTCGCCGGCGCCGGCTCGGGCCCCCACCTGCTGGCTCCTCCACTCCAACCGCCCGCGCGGCCCGCGCGGCCCGCGCCGCTTGGCGCTGGCATCCAGGGCTCCAGGCGCGGAGGGGAAGGCATTTGAGACTGCATCGCGGTCTCCACCCTCGCACGCTTGAGCGCCACCGGGTCTTCCGGGTCTTCTGGCACCGCCATCACGTCGTCTCGCGAAGGCGGAGGCAGCGTGCCGCCGGCGGCAAAGGTGTCCCGAAGCAACGCAGTCCCCTCCCCCCGCTTCACGTACGCATCGCCCGCCACGTGCGGCGCCGCCGTCGCCGCCTCGTCCGCCGTTCCTCCCGCGTCGATCTGCATGCGCGGCGCCATCCCCGCCGCCCGCATCATGGCCATGAGCTTCACCCACGAGTAGAAGGACCGAACGTTTGCCAGGTGCGCGCTCGTGTTGCAGCCCCGGCAGATCGCCTCCTTGCGAGCGCCCGTCTTCCGCAGAACCGTGCTGGCGTTGGGATCGGCAGGGATGCCGCACCGAGTGCACACCACCAGGTTGACCCCGTCCGAGTTGTGGTAGAAGCGGTCGTGCCGCAGCAGCCCCTCGGCCCCGTGCGCCAGGATTCCGTCCACCGCCATGCGACCGATCTTCATCCCGCCGTTCCGATTCCGTCCCTGCGGCGGCTGCATGGTCACCGGGTTGGGAGGGCCCCGGGTGCGGTAGGCCGCCTTGTCCTGCATCTGCTGCTTGAGGCGTCCCATGGCGATGATCCCCATCATCACCTTCTGCTCCAGCTTCCGGCCCCTCGCCCCGCTGTACATCTCCGTCACGATGTCGCGCTTGCCCACGCGGCGCAGGAAGCCCCGCAGGTCCTCGATCCTGGTCTTGCCGAAGGCCGTGAGGTCAACCGCCCGGCCCGAGTGCGCCGCCACCAGGCCCGCCGTTCCCGCCATCATCTGGTTCATGGTCTTGCGCGTGACCCAGCCGCAGTGCCCCATCACAAAGCCCGGCACGGAGCCGTCTTGTCGGAACGGCATGTTCCACACGTCCTCCAGCTGCGCGGCCACCCCCTTCTGCCCGAAGAGGCTCGAGAACTTGTCCCCCGGCTTGGGGCACCGGTACTCGCCGATCACGACGACGGCACGCTGCGTGTTGGCGTCAAGCGTCTGCAGCATGACCCTCTCGACGCGGGCCACGCCCTCGGATGCCTGCCGCGGCACGACGCTCAGGTCCTGCAGGGCCGTGTGCTCCCGAGCGGCCGCCTCGTCGTTCTGCGCGGGACCCAAGCAGCCGATGAGGACGTGGTTCCTAGTAACGGCTCGCCCCGGCACGGGGAGCCCGTCGACGTCCAGCGCGGAGGTGTCGGCGTTCTTGCGGCCCAGGGTGCCGAGCGGTGCGATACCAAAGAATTCGCCGCGCTGGATCTAGCTCTTCGTCGCAGCCAGCCCGCTTTGCACTGCCTCTAAGTCCGCATCGCCCCGATTGGCGTTCTCGATGAGCTGATGTCGTTGCAAGCCACCGCCGCCGCCGCCGCCGCCGCCGCCGCCGCTGCGTCGGTAGCTCGTTGCCGTCTTGGTGTAGGT
>Ga0208646_1001017_pt1 | contig 14938 bp, 19 predicted proteins | sample AntAceMetag02UK8_FD_184762 | JGI IMG/M metagenome (GOLD analysis project Ga0208646, IMG submission 184762) | Saline lake microbial communities from Ace Lake, Antarctica - Antarctic Ace Lake Metagenome 02UK8 (SPAdes) (version 2) | ecosystem: Environmental > Aquatic > Non-marine Saline and...
TGTGCGTTTAGATAGTTAAGACTTTCTATACCGTTAGCAAAATTAGTAGGGATACGGTCATCAGGAACATAAGGACCTTTAACAGGATCAGGATGACGTTGTTTGCCTACATAAGTCGCATAAAAGCCACTAAGTGCTGGCAAGAAGTGTGCGTAATCGTTTTGTGTCGCCGTTAAGTCTTTATTCATATTAAATAACCTTTTGTGCTATTACCATCATACTTAACCAAATCCAAAGAGTATTAAATCCAACCAGGGTCGGTAGTAATTTTTTATTGCTTGCCCAGATTAGGCTCATGCTTGTAAATAGTGCAACAAAGTACAATTGCCAAATTTGAATACCAAAAATAAGTCCTGGTATAATAATTGCCGCTTTTGCAATCCAACTTGCTGCTTCGATAATATTATAGTTTGTCCAGTATGCACTAGTAAACCATAATTTATAACATTCAAGAATGTTTCGCCACCCAGTAAGTGTGTAGATTATACTAGTCAACACAAGCCAACTTAGAATTGCAAATTGTACTTGTTCTGTTGTCATAATTACTTACTCTGCGCTGGAAGGATGTAGTTGTATTTTGCCATACCTGAATCAACACTAATCATCATAGCACCCTGATCACTAATGCTCATAGTAGTAGTACCGCTTAGATTTAAAATACTTTGAACAGCGGCAACTGGCCAACTCCAAGTGTGCGACAGTTTACCTTTTATTGCATTTTGAAATACAAACTCACCTGCGTGTGTGCTTGCATCGCCAAAGCTAAACACCAAGTCAGTTGCACTGCCTGTTGCAGTAGTCTTAACATTAAATGTAGGTTCCTCACTATGAGCAGCACTCTGTAACTTCATACGTCCAATTGCTGCTACGCTAGGCTGAAATTCAACTTGCCATGTTGCACCTTTAAATGTAACCGTCTTAAGTTTTTCGTCAATGATTGCTCGGTTCATAAAGCGATAATCATTTTCAAAGTCACCAGTTGAGTTTTCAAAGTGAATATGTGTAGGAATAGTTTCGCCATTGCGTACTGCTTTGACTACTTCAATCTTTGCATCTTTTTGATACTCGGGATTTTTTAAATGTAGTGCAAGTTTGTCCAAATTGGGCATACCAAATATACCATCAAATTCTGTTACTGGTGTATGTGCCGTTGCAGTCATAATAACTGAACGATCATCTGCCATACTTTCAACGACTGTGCTAGTAGTATCAGCAGTTACTTTAACTAATGATAAAAACCCTAGTGCGTGTGTATGTGCTACTACGTCTTGTAAAATATCTTTCATGCGATTTCTCCTGTGTTAAGTTTTATTATAGTGCCTAATTCTTTGTTTGTCAAGAACTCTTTTATCATATATTTAGGTTTATATCCTAAGGCTTTCATTTTTTCTAAATTTGCACATGTAAATGTTCTTTCATGTGGAGTATTTAGGCGGATAGGCAAGCCAGGAGCCAAGTCCTGAACTCTAATTGGATCACCTGAACCAATATCTATTATACCATTAACGTGCGTCTTTTTAATCAGTATTTCAATTGCATCGCAAATATCGTTAATGTGTACAAAATCTCTGTGGTGTTGAGTTACGTATTCTAATGTACCATTAAATAGTTTATCAAAGAACATGTTCTTTCTAGGTAAGTCGGAATACACAGTGTGGAATCGCATACCTAAAGTATCAGTATACCGTGTTGCTAATTTTTCCAGTATGTACTTAGATGCTGCATAAGGGTTCAAATCGGGCTCGTACGCACTGCTTGAGCTTGCATACAATATGCGAGCGTTACTATAGCGTTCAAACAGTCTACGGCTTGCTTCTACATTGTTTAACCAATAAGCACCCGGGTCATTCAGGCTTTCACGAACACCGCTTTTTCCTGCTAGATGTATTACAAGATCGACATGATTCGGAAAGTCACAAGTAAGCAAGTTGGTACCTGCTTGCAAGTCTATACAGTGTATAACTTCTACATCATTGTTATTTGTTAATCGTGCAAGTAATGCAGTACCTATAAAGCCCCTGTGACCCGTTAGCAAAATTTTCATTTCGCTGCTACCTTTGCTTCTTGAAAATATTGTAACAGTTCAAATGTTTCTTGCCAGCGTTTTACAGGCTTTGCTACGTCTACTTCTAACGACAGCGGATAATCATTACCAGCAGGATCCATTCTATCACCAAAGAAGTAAAGTTTATCTTCAACTTCAAAGTCCTCAACAATTTGTGCTTTGTCCGCACCTAGTGGAGCAATATCAATACCAGTTTCGCCTCCTACCGTTGCTTGTAGTGTAGGAAATAATCCATTAAACTCTTGAGCAATAATATTACGTTCGTCGAATAGAACATCATATATAACGTAATCTGCTCGTTGTTCTTTGTCAGCGCTACGTCCAACTATGCTAAAGTTAACAAGCCCAGGGCGATGTTCGAAGTGTAATCCTGTACGAGTACAATAGGTACTTTCGGTTAGCTTATTAGATAACCATTCGTGTGCATCTTCGGGAAGTGTCCAATCATTAGTATGAATATTCACACCTTTCTCCCAAACATCATTGCCGTTACAGTTATAAATCCTCATCACAGCATCACAAACATCAGGTCCAACCTGTTCTAATGTTTTAGCATAGTCGCTACCTGTAACTAGATAAACTTCGTTTGCATAACAAAAGTCTATAAAGTATCCTTGAAACTCACTATTCATACCACTGCGACTTGGCGTTAATGTTCCGTCAACATCAAATATAAACTTATTACCCACGATCAGCTACTCTCTTTCTTAAATCACTTGAACTAAAACGATGATCTCGTTTATTAAAGTATAATTCAATATCTCTTTTACGGCAAATATCTTTACCAGTAAAATCCTTATCTCTATACTCCTCTCCTAATATTCTAACATGAATATGATACATTGTCAAGATATCTTCTAGGTCTTGTTCGGTGCCATAAGGAATAATTTCATTTACATATCCTACTGCTTTAAGTTGCGTATAGCGCTCGACAATAGTCTGTATAGGGGAATTTTTATCTAGACGATCAACGCTAGGATCCACTTGTAATCCGCAGATCAAATAATCGCACTGTTCTTTTGCTTCACGTAACATTTGTACATGCCCGGCGTGAAGTAAATCAAAAGTTGATGCGGTGAAACCTACCTTCATTGCATCTGCTCCACTAGTCCTTTTAACATTTCGATTAGCTCTTCAATAGTATTTAGGTCCTGATCGCTCTCGGTATCAATTTCTATTTCTAATTTTATTTTCATTTTAGTCTCCAAAGTCAAACAAACTATTGAACGTGTTATGACGCTTAGTATCCTCTAATGGATAGTTAAGCACACCGATCAAATTATCTAACTTATTATCAATAATTGTTTCTGCCATTGCTGCATCATCAAACGGAAGTTCTTTAAACCATTCAGGCATACGCAGCTCGTCTGTCGGATAAGCAACACTAGTGTACCCTAATGGATTCTGCTTGAGCTTACAAACAATAACTTTCATACCATCAACAATCTCCTGCGAGTATTTGTCACCATTCATACGCTTGAGTGTATTCCAGTTAATACTTGCCCTAACGTGTCCAGGCATATTAGCCTTGCCGGCTTTTTCTTCTAAGCGACGATAATGTCCAACTTTGTTTGCACGTTTCGGACTACCTTTCTCCCAACCTGGCCGTTCACTAAATGCTAAACGAAATTGAGTAATACGTTCTAGCACATCAGTTTGCGGCTTATCTGTAAGTACCATAAGCAACAGCTCGCTTAAAAACTCTTGCATAAACACAGGAGTATCACTTCTACGTAAGTCTAAGCCCATGGCTTTTACTTTACCAGCTTTACCGTCTACGTCACTGCGGAAACCTTCTGTATCAATTACTAGAGCTGCATAACGCTTCTTAGTAATAAACAATCCGCTTTCTGCAACAATTTCACGACCTGCTGCAATAACAACACTTCGACTCTTTGGGCAATGGAATGATTTTGCCATCATATCTGGGAAGGTTATATTAGCTGCTTCTGATACTTGATCGTAAAGTGTAATAACATTCTCTTTAGTCCAAGGAATATTGCCTGCCTTAATTTCATTTTGTAAAGTAGGCCAAGCACTAAAGTATACAGAGTCAGTATCACCATAGATAACAGCATCACCAACGTGATCGTAAACTCCAGTAATAACTTTATTAACTTCTGCACTCATATGCTTAACAATAGTACGACCAGTAAGTGTAGTTGACTGTCCAATACGCTTATCAAAGAAGCGGCAACCAGGGTTAAGAATAGCACCATACAAACTGTTAAGCAAAATCTTCTTAACTAGCTGACGTTTATCCCAATACTCAATCTCTGCCTTATTACCTGCATCCTTAGCTTTCTTCAGCTTTGCTTGTAACTCTTTACGTTCACCATACCAACGCTTTAGAATACCTGGAATAACACCTTCAAACTCTTGTGTAAAGATTGTACCATTGCTACTAAGCATCCATGGATTATTACTGTCAAATACTAGTTTGTAAATCTCTGCTCCGCTCATTACTTCAGACTGGCCGTTTTCAAACTCAATAGTAAGTGCAACATCTTTACGTTTGGCCATAACAGCATCGTATTCTTCTGTTGCAAAGCGACCTTCCCAACTACCGGCGAAGCTCTGTTTCTTAAGACCCATGTCTTCTGCTACACGAGCTTCTGATATGTCTGGACGAATTTGTCCTACAAGAGTTTCTGGAGCCATATTTAACGCACGAATCACTGAAGGGTACAGTGAGTTCAAGTCCATTGACCCAATCCACTTGTGCAAGCCCTTTTTAGGGAACGCAACATATGCGCCAGCGGCCTGTGTGTTTTCTTCGTCATCTATATTCTTACGATTAGGAACTTGAAGTCCACGATTGTGCGCCTCGTTAATAATGCCTTGTTCAGTAACAGCAACAGCGCCCATAGTAGTCTGAATAAGAACTGTATTCTCGTGTGCAATAGTATTGCTTAATTCAATAAAGCGCAGTTTCCTATCCAGCTTGTCCAGCAGCGCAGTATCTTGAATGTTATATTCAATAAACTTTTTAAAGTCATTGTTATAAAGTTGATCCAATGTACCTTCGTATGCTGTCTTGTTTTCACCTACTTCAATTTCACCAATAGCATCTAGTCGATAGCTGTGGCGTTCTTCATAGGTATACTTACGATACAAGTTTAAACTGTCCAAGTGTACACGACCAATCAAGTCATATGTTTCGCTTTCTTTACCAAACTTTTCGTAAATGCGCTTCTTAGGCAACTGACCCCACAAGCAAAACCGTCTTGTGTCATCTTTACTTAATACACGAGCTACACGATTGACAGTGTAGGGAATATCATAGCCTTCGCTGTTCCAACCACTTATTACGTCGCTGTCTTCAATAATTGTTAAGAACGTGTCTAACATGTCCTTTTCTTTAGCAAACAGCATTACGTTAGGAATATCTTTAAGCAACTCAGTCGCAGCTTCCATTGTAAGTGTTTTAGGAGGCACTGCTAAACACACCATTGTTTCTAGCCACTGCAAATAAACGGAGATAGACGTAATGCCCATAAACGGATCGCTAGGATCTGCAAAGCCGCGCTCTGGGTCAAAGTCTGTCTCAATGTCGAAAAATGCAATATTTAGTTTAGGTGCGTCTTGGTTAAGGTAGTTTTCACTTAGACACTGAAAGATTGGATTAATGTCGCTTTCAAACAGCGTTTTGTCTCGATTGATTGCAATTTCCTTGCGGAAGTCTTTTGTATTCTTAGATACAATACGACTCAACGGATCACCGTACACGCTCTTGTACTTGCCCTTTTGATCCTTATAGTAAAATGTATATTTTACAGGTTGTTCACGGAATATTCTAGCTCCGTCTTTTCGTTCAACTATCTTGATCAGATCATGATCACGGTCGAAAAATGCGTCTACATAACTCAATTAAATGCCTCCTGTTGCTTGTGGCCAACTAACCTTAAACCTGTTCTTAAAGTGAACGACTCTTATAATATTAAGCCTATAACATATATAGCAGTTAAGCCTATATTAAACCATAGGAGTGAATTTTCTTTCCATAAGTATCCGACTACAATCCATAGTGCATTACCTACAATAAAGAAGTAATGATGTAGATATAGTTCAGGTACAAAACTGGCAAGGCAAGCTGCAATCAATACGATTACAGTGCTTACCCAAGCCAGCCACTGGTAAGGCTTTACCACCATGTTGCTGCTACTCCGTATCCAAATATGTTAACTATTGCAAAGTACCCTGTTAGTAGCATCACCCACGCTGCACCTCTACGTACTGCTGCATAGCATTGAGTAATACTACCAACAAAGAATCCTGGGTATACCATCATCATATTAGGATCTTTAGCATTAACCGCAAGAGTTAAACTTGCACCTACAGTAAAGATAAAACTTACAAGTTCAAAATAGAACGCAGTTTTGTCACTGGTATAACTAGCTACCCAAAATTCTTTTATTTGTTGCATTACTTGTCAACACCGACTGTAGCAACAAGTGTTTCAAGGTCTTCAAAATAGTCTGCATGCTTTTCCCAGTCACGTTTCTGTGCAACTTTAATTGCTTTATTAATTAATGCTGGTTTGATGTTTAGTTCTTCTGCTACTGCTTTAACAGTATCTTTAAGACCTTCTTGTAAGTCTTCAATTTCTTGTAGCACTGTTACGCCTTCTTGAACAAGACGCTCAAGTTTTGCTTTTTCTTCTGCACCATAGGTACGATCACTCATAGATTACTCCTAAATAAATGTTATTACTTGTTAAGTATACAGGATTATTTAGGCGTTGTCAAGTGTTTATTTTATAAAAGCGCCAATTCTGCCGTGGACATCTGGATATTCACGATATGTGTATCCGTCGGGCGGTGTTGTGTCTTCGCCTTCCCAGACTGGGATAAAATGTTCAGTGTATTCGTCGAAGTCTTCGTTACGTCTAAGATGTACTTCAATCAGTTTGCCACCTATGAACTCACAGTTGATCCATTTGTGCGGATATGATATATTGTGTAGCATTTTAGGAAACTCTACTATGTCATCTGTTCGAAACCATTCGTCCCAATGAGTAAATGTATCATCACTCTTTCGACCTTCTACACATAATTCTTGTGTACCGTAAAAGTAGTCTATGCTGAGATGTCTACCTTCAAACCACTCACACCAGAAGTAACCGTAGGGCAAATTGCAAGTGTCTTTCTCAAGCCACATTTTTTCTGCACCCAGGCCTAGTCCCAGCATATTAACACAAGGGCGCACGATATAAAAGCCCGGATGCGGAACATCAAGACCCACTGGTCCACAGTTATATCGCATTTTTCTACTTACAATTAGTTTGTCCATTACCCAAATTAAATCTGGGTCAATAGTCTGCCAAACAAAATCTTCGGCACTGTCTTCCATACTACATCTTAACGCAGTTGTCTACAGTCTTGCCGTCCTTTTGTTTAGTGCCCATACGCTTGTAGCCCTTCCAGCATACCTTGCCGTCAACACCTTTTTGTTTTTCTTCGTCTAGCGTAGTATAACTAGGATTTCCGCATTCGCTACATGTTACATTAGTTCTTTTTTTTAAAGTTTTGTAAACACGTTCTGCAAGTTTTGCTGTGTAGTTTGATTCAACTACATCTTTTGCTCTAGTTAGAACGTTTGCTGTTGAGTTTGATTCTGCAAACTTCATATCATAATCTAGTGCATGATATACACTACTGATATAGTCTGCTGCTTTAGTAATCTTTGCCTGCTGCCATCCTTCGATGCCTTCTGCTTCAGATACTGTTTTAAGCATATCGTGTAATTTAATAGCGTACTTTGCTAGTTTATATAGATCAGCACGAGCCATTTGCACTTCGTGATCACGCTCTGCTGCACTTGCTAAATCGCCTAGGCCTTCTTTAACTGTTTTCTTTTTCTTGTCAGCAACTGCCTTCTTCTCGATCTTGTATGTGCGGGGATTGACACGATATTGACTCATGTCCTCACCTTCAGCATCACGCTGTCTTAATTCCTTGTGAGCTGCATCAAGGTTCTGTTCGTGTGCTTCTTTTGCACGGCGATTGCGAGCTGAGTCGCTTTGGTCACCCTCCGCTACACCTTGCCCACCAGACATTGCATAGTCTATTTCGTCGGGATGTAAAATTCCGCTTTTTAAATCAGACATAATTTGCGCTTTTTCTTCTTCTCGGCTTTTTGTAAGCATGTGCCTTGCATCAAGCCAATCTAAATAATCTTCTACCATGTCATCAACTGGGTTATTTGTATTTCTGCCCCCCACTACACCTTGCTCGTCATTGCTTTGCCAAACTACATTATCGGTTGAGTCTTTGACTTCAATAGTGGCATACACATACTGCGGAAAGTCTTCTAACCAGTCTTCGCTCCAGAGTATGGCATCATCCTCACGACGGAATTTTTTAGTTTTGGTTCTTGATTTAGGACGCTCACCAGTGTTGACCACTGCGGTGAACGGACCGTTGAATCCACTACCAAACGAACCTTCCGCCACACCTTGCTGTTTAATTGGAAACACGTGCTTCTTCCATTCACCATAATTCATTGCGCCTGTTTTGGCATCTTTGAAATACACCGTAGTAGTGTCACCTTGTGTTCCTATCTTTTTAACTCGACCCATGGCGCCACTATGTTTATGTTTAACTACATCACCGATATTGGGTCGATCTGGATCAAAAAATCCGCCTTCTGCCACTTTATCAGTATATGCGCCGCCTTTAAACTTACTAACACTTTTAGCATCGTGCTCTTTAGCTTGACGTCTGGCATCAGCATCATCCTTAGCAGTAAACTTCATCTTTGAACCATCTGAATGTGTCATTTGATACTTGTGTTTCACACCTTTGTGTTCCGCCACACCATCTAAAGCACTGGTAATTTTGTTTATCTGCTCAGGAGTTGCTCTATTGCCCACAGTAGTAAACTGATCGTGGGTTGTTTCCCAATCCGAGCCTTCTTTGACTTCTTCGGAATACTTGTCGTATTTTTTTCTAATAGGATCAAGACTTTTACCTTCTTTACCAGCTTTAGCTAGTGCTTGCATGCCTTCTTTGCCATACTTCTCATGGCCCTTAGCAGCACGGCTCATAGTCTTATCAGCTTCTTTAACTTGTTTTATCATTGTAATCTCCAGAATACTTATTATGTATATTTATCGTTTGATGGTCGAGCCACCCATTAAATTGTTTGATAGCTCAAGTGCATTTTTAGCAGTACCGTCTGCATTTTTCTTTTGTGGAGCTTCTGGAGTACCATTTTTACCAGTTTTAATCTTCTGACGTGCGGCAGGAGGGTTAGCAACTGTTGCTATAGCACCTGCACTTGTAGCGCCTGCTGTTGTTGTTTCATTTACGATATCTGATATTTTCATTTCTTTTTAGCCCTGCCAGCTTTCATATTAGCAAGCCAATGTGCCATCTTTTGCTTTTCGCCACTGCTGTTCTTAGCAGTCTTTCTTAAACTGCTAACACTTGCTTTAGTATTTACACCACTACGCTTGGCCAATCCCTTACGTCCTGGCTTCTTGCCATCTGCAAAGTTTTCATTGTGTGCCGCTTCTGCATAGTATTCGTTATCAGGAGATGCATCATCAGTGCTGTCGGGCCACCAGTCTAATTCAAACTGTTCTCCAGCATCAAACATGTCGTGCATAGAGTTAATACGGTTTTCGTATTCTAGTTTTGACGGCTCAACGTTGCCTTCTACTACATCAATAACATATTGTATTGTTACTGCATTGGCAGTCAATGTAGCACAGCGTCCGCCTACTTCACCTTTGAGGTGATCTACTAAAATGCTTTCACTACTTCTTGCTAGATCATCTGTTAGATTATGAGGCACTTTCATGTCAACATATGAATAAACATAATCGTAATGTGGCGATGGAGATGTGTGTAATATAAATTCATCTAATACCACAACTCTTTTAAATCCATCCTTGTTATACCAAACAGCTCTTTTAAAAGTTAACTCGTCTGGTGCTCCAAAGAACTTTGTAAGATGTTTTACATAGTCAACTGGTTCATCATTTTTCCATTGCGATAACGCAGTCGGCGATTCGGCCAAAATTTCATGTATTTTCATAAACTTGCTACCATTGTTTTATAATCGTCAAAGTTACTTTCACGATCTTCTAGACCGCGCAAGCCCGGATTAATAGGCTTAGTAACATCTCTAACATTACTAAAGTCATCAACATTCGGTTGTACTCTAAGTTTCCAGTACCAAATAGCAATTTTTGCAGCAACAGACGGTTTTTCTGCTAGCTTAGGATTATTCACTAGATCTATGCCAATTGCGTTTCCGGCAATACCGTAGTTATATCTGCCGGTGATTTGAATGTATCCGCGACCTTTGTACTTTGCGCCATCACCTGCTTTAGTATTACCTAATATTTTGGCTTTCCTAGGAGCATACTTAGGATCATACTTGCGGAAGTCTAAACTGCCACCATATTCTACCATGCTCTTAAAGTCGTGACTTTCATGAGCAACTTGCGATAAGAATGCAGCAAGTTCTGTACCTTTAATTCCAGCAGCGGTAGCAGTTTTAATTAAAAACTTTTCGTGTGCATTGATCGTAATAGGTTCATCTTTTTTAACTTGAGGCTTTTTGGCCTGTGGGGTTTCTTCTTCAGCAGTATCCGGAACTTTTACCATTTGACCTAATTGCAGTTTGGTATTTTGATCAAACCCATTTAGCTTGTATAGTACTGCTGGAGTAGTATCATTTTGTCTAGCAATAGAATAAACAGTATCACCTTTCTCAACAGGTTGTTGGACAATGTTGCCAGCATTGGCGCCTAAGGTGGCAGCTCCTAGTGTAGCTCCTGCTACCCAATCTTTCCATCCTTCCTCTACATCAAATTCTTTGCCTTTAAGTTTAGTACCTGTATATTGTTGTACAATTTTCCAAACTTCTTTGTCTTTCTTTTGCTTAATCAGTTGTTTAACTTGTGTAACTAAATCACTAGGCGCAGTTGAGAAAAATTTCATCAACTCCATTATACCTATGTTACCTTCATAAGACGCTTCTAGTTGTCTTATACGACTTTCACTAAGTCCTAGATTAAATAGCACATTAGTTGACTTGCCTTTTACCTTTTTGCTTAGTGTAGGCGGACGTCCGTCTTTGTCTACGGTGTTGCCAAACTTAGCTGCTTGAGTTTTGATTTCACCAGAGCCCACATCTACAGTAGTGTTAACACCTTTTACAATTCTGCCATCTTCAAATATTTCACGTAATCTCATTTCTTGCGTCCTCTAAATTGCTCACCTGTTAGGTAGGGTTTGGAGAACCAAAGTTGAAACCATTCTTTATCACCTGGGCGTATATTTTCTTTGCGTTGTATCTCAGCTTTTTCGGTTCCAGTAATACTTATGTTACTGCCACCGTATGGAGTTAGCCCTTTGAACTCGTTGATGCCGGCAAGTTTTTTAAGGGTATCTAAATCCATTACTTCTTGACCACACCTTCCGCTGGTACTGCATCTCTAATACCCATACCTTGTCTAACAGCAGCATACATTTCATCTGCAACTTCTTGTTGTGGCACACCTTGTTTAAATGATTCTAAATCACCTTCAGCAGCCGCAGCTCGCATCTTACTTGCACTCATGCCCTCGGCACCATCTGCATCTGGATCACGTTCGCCTGCACTTACTACTTTAATTGATTTAAAATTATATTCTTTACCGTTGTAATCGTTTAATAGTTTTTCAAAACTTGCAACACGATCGCTACCTGCAACATAGATTAAATTATCATAACCTAGTGCGTCAATTTTTTGTAGTGCTTGTATAATAGTTTTAACTTCAGGATTACCAATTGTAACCTCTGGAAAGAAAAACTTTGCATAGCGTAGTTTATCCTCAAATGCTAGTGGATCTGTTTTAGGCTTTTGACTCTGGCTTAAAAAAATATAAGGATCACCACCTTGTGATACAACCGTATCTACTAGTTTAGCATGCCCGATAGTAGGTGGGTTCATACGACCAAATGCCATTACCGCAGTTGTTTCGGGTGCTTCAAATATTTCTCTTAATCTCATTTGTAGTCACCTTGTTTAATTTCGTCTATACCTTCACCAAATAGTTTGTCAAGTAGTGCATCTCTGTCTGCTTGACTAAACACATCCTCTGGTGAATGTCCTAGATCATATTCTGCACAGTAGCGATTAATACCTTTTTCAACTACTGGACCTAAATGCTTTTTACGATCAATGTCTTTGCCTGCACGGTGTAGATCAGCAATACGACTCATTACAGGAAAAAGTTCTTTGCGATAAAACTGTGGATCATTACGCATCCAAACACTAGTGTCATCGACTAGATCATAACCTAGGTCTTTATCGTCTTTTTGATCTATCTCAGTCACTTCAAATATTTTCATGTTATTCTCCTACAACATCTGCTGTTGCAATAATCTCTTTAGTAAAGTTTTCAACGCCATACTTATTGATGGCATTTTTAATACCTATACCCATATAGGAATCATTTACATTTTTAGTAGCGTGTCTACTAATGTAATATTTTCCATTTATATGGTTAGTTATTTTATAGATAGTGTAATGCATTACCAAGCCCTACAACTCCAATATCTCGCAGATGTACGTGGCCCAGGATTATCGCAATTATGTCTAGCACGGAAACTTCTTCTACGTGCTGGGTTTGATTTCTTAATACGCATATTAGGATCACCAAAGTTAACTTTAACTATGTTGCCCTTAGGATTCTTTACGTATACTTTAAACTTCTTAACATCGCCTTGCATAGGTTTACCTAGCGAAACTTTACGGCCTTGATATTCTGCTTCGTCTAGCTCGTCATCTTCGTTAAACCACATGTCACCAAATTCTTCATAGAAGTCATTGCCATCTAGAGTAATTTCTTCTACAACTTCTTCATCAACGGGAAATTCAATATCAAAGTCGTCACATCCACATTCAAACATATAGTTTGCTAGGTTGTGTGCATACTCGTCTGCTTCTTCGTTTGTTAATTGTCTTGGCAATGGAATTTGATATACACTTGCACCCTGTGCAGTTTCGTATAATTCGCTACCTGGGAAAATACTTTCATCTAAACTTTCGTTTAAACTATTATTTTTTTCCATTACTATATATACAAAATGTTTCATAATTAAATTCCTGTATTACCGTTAAGCGCATATATTGCAGCAGCAAGTCTATTTATTGCATCAGTTATATCTGCAGGATTAGGATCGGCCCAATGTGCATCTGTGCTTACTGCAAAATCTTGTGTATATGATGCTAATCTATCTAGCGCAACATCTACTGTTGAAGGCGTACTGCCGTCCCATACTACTCCTGCGTTTGCAGGATATGGTATTGACGCATTGTGTGTAATCTCGCCTGTTCCAGCATCATAACCAAGTATGGTTGTACCAACTGCACTTCTAATTGGTTTAACTACAAAACTATCTTCTTGGATGTTGTTTAATATGTTACCAGTTGCGTTAAGTACAATTGACTGTGCGGCTTGGCTAGTTTTACCTGCTTCTTGACCAATTGCTATTGCGTGAGCACCTTGACCAGTATAGCCTGCTTGGTATCCAATTGCAATTGCTTCGTTTGCTTGATCAGTTCGGCCTGCCCACTTACCAACAGCAATACCGTGAGTGTCTTGATTAGTTTCACCTGCTTGACTACCTATTGCAACACCACTATTCCCCTGGTTAATATTACCAGCGTTTGCTCCAATGGCTATAGCCTGTTCACCTTGTACAAATTTTCCAGCACCATGACCTAGAGCGACTGTGTAGCCTTGTTGTCCATATGCTCCAGCATCAACACCAATTCCAACAGCAAAATTAAATTGTTGAGCGTTGAAAGTTAAAATTCCTGATGGAGTACTGAGTGACGTGGATTCGATTGTTAGTGTTGTACCATTGTCTACACTAAGTACTCGTGGTTGCATCGCCACTGTGGCTGAAAATCCTGTTCCACCTATTCTAGCACCAACGGAAATGCCAGTAGTATCATCAACTATTAATGTTGTGTCTAATTCTCCACCACTCACATATGTTGCCGCTGTAGTACCGCCTGCGCCAGCCTGTCTACCAATTGCTATTGCATCAACGCCTTGCCCAGTTTGACCTGCTTGACTACCAATTGCTATTGCATCACTACCTTGTGTTGTTTGACCTGCACTTGCACCTATGGCTACAGTTGCAGCACCTTGATCTGTTTTTCCTGCCAGATCACCAACTGCTACCGCTTGTCCGCCTTGATTAGAATTACCTGAGCTCCTACCAACGGCAATGCTATATATACCTTGTGATGTTTCGCCTGCGGCTGTACCGATGGCAATTGCACCAGCATTCTGACCAGTTAAACCGGCTTGTGTGCCAATTGCTACTGCATGATTACTTTGGTCTGTTTTACCAGCCTGAAAGCCAACTGCTACTGCTCTAGTACCCTGAGTATCATCTGCTGCGTTCATACCAATTGCTACTGCTTCGACGCCTTGATCTCTTCTACCTGCATCTTCACCAATTGCTACTGCGTCGACGCCTTGATTTTCGCCTCCGGCAAATGGACCAATTGCTACTGCTTTGGTACTTTGATCTATAGCGCCAGCATTGTATCCAACTGCTACTGCTGCAACGCCTTGAGTTGACCATGCTGCGTCAGTGCCAATTGCAACGGCTTCAGCAAGTTGATCAGTCATACCTGCTTGGTAACCGATGGCTACTGCTCTAGTACCCTGACTAGTATTTCCTGAACTGATGCCAATTGCTATTGCACTTGCACCTTGAGTTGTTTGCCCTGCCGTGTAGCCAATTCCGATTGCCGCAATGCCCTGGTTAGTATCGCCTGCACCAAATCCAAGTGCAATGCCATATGTACCTTGGTTAGTAAAACCTGCACTATTGCCTAATGCTATATTATTGT
>Ga0208646_1001021_pt1 | contig 14905 bp, 21 predicted proteins | sample AntAceMetag02UK8_FD_184762 | JGI IMG/M metagenome (GOLD analysis project Ga0208646, IMG submission 184762) | Saline lake microbial communities from Ace Lake, Antarctica - Antarctic Ace Lake Metagenome 02UK8 (SPAdes) (version 2) | ecosystem: Environmental > Aquatic > Non-marine Saline and...
TTGATAACTGAATTTCTTGTCTTACCGTTAAGTAATTCTGCAATTCAGGACTCAATTTTGCGACATCAAACTCTTTGCCATCAATCATTACTGTATTCATAATTATCTCCTATTATACTATTTATACAATTTAAATGGCACTATTTTATCTTTGGGATATATTAATGTTTGAGAACAGTCGTATTCAGAACCATTACATACCATATATTGTCTATCAGATACCATCAAATCTTCGTTATATTGTTTATTAAATTTATCAAAGTACCATCTAAGCCACTTTGTATTTTTTCTCTGTCTTGACATGAAGTAAAATGCTGGGTTTAATGATTTAACATATTCAATTTGTTGATGTACCATTTCAAAAAATCTATGTTCGCCATCATAAGTCTTTGAGCCACCAGTTTCTCTTATATCATCACTTACTAAAAATCTATTAAACAGGCGATACACATTGTCACCGTAAAATTCTCTATTGTAGATTGATGAAAATGTTTTAACTTCACCTTCTATTAATCCTATAGTTATTGCTGTTTGTTCAAATACAGAATAGTCTTCATAGTTTTTCCAATACTCATCACTCTTATTATTAATAACCTGTTTGATTATTTTATGTATTTGAGTTATGTGTTTGTTATCTAATTCTGTAGGATTAAGAGTATAATGCTTTAATGTCACTTTGTTTTGAATCCCATTCCCAAACAGTAGTATAAGTAATATTGTAAATTTTATCAATAACTTCACCTGCACCACCAACATCACCATTTGGTATCAATGCTAATTTCTTAGTTGTACTATAACCCAAATGTTCTGTGTGGTAATCCGCTAATGCTTCTTTATGTATTGCATAATTATTTGTACACTTCAAATATTCAAAACAAATATGTTTTTTAAGATGGTCTAAAACTCTACCTAGTTTCTTACCTCTATGGTCTTTTGAAACCCATTGACAAGAACTATATGCTGAAGTGCCAGCAATGTCTGATATGTCTTCATATGTACCACTAAACTTCTCTTTCATTGCCTCAATGAATGTTGGTATTGACAATTTTTTAGCCGCATATGTAGCTACAACTTCGTCATCAATTTTTAAATATAAAACAAAGGCTGTTGAGTTATCCAGAGAAGTTTCAAATGCTGAGTCAAAATCATAAGGGTAATCGTCTTTATCTTTACTTAATAATAAAGTTTTCAGACCAGCAAAATCTTGATTGATTTCTACATCTACACCTTGACTCTCAAAGAAGTCAAATATCTCTTTATGTTTTTCTTGATATGCTGTATCTAAAGCATAAAATTCGTGATTGTTATTAATTTTCATATTACTATTTATTCTCCATTACTAGTCGTCTAAAATCTTTTTTATATATACCTTGCCATATAATCTGATATTGTGGTTTTCTGTTCATATTTACTACCCAATGTTTCTTACCAACATTAGTCCATCTCAAACAACCATCATATGCTGGCATAACCTTGTTATCGAATACACTATAACAAGACTTAGTATGATTTAAACACAAATTAAATGTATTCAACATATCAAACATATGCACTTGTTCACCATCTAAAAGATGTTTAGTATCCTCTGGAATATCATTGTGTTCAGTAATCACACCACCTCCATCTAGTCGTGTAACAAATATCTGTCCAACATGCATGTACTTACTAATTACTTCTTTGAAGAACTTAACAAGTGTCGGGCTAAATTCTGCAACATTTGTCCACTTTCTATTGTCAAGAAAATATTTTAGTGTTGCCTTGTAATCACCAGCAGTATTGAATACAGCTGGAAATCTATTAATCTGGTCTTTACTATTACCTGTTTCATTTAAAAAACATAAACTCTTCCAACCATGAGCTTCAATCAAATCGCCTGTCATACCTGGATAGTGATTAACACTTTCTGTATCATCTAGTTCCATTCTATCTATCTGATTGTTGTCGGCGTCAAACGGTCTTCTCCAATAGTGTTCGTCAACCAACTTAATATCACTTAACATTTCCTCATATGGTATATCCCAAAAGTGAGTTATATCCATGAATGGTTTACTCTGTGTGTATTTAAAAAAATCTTGCGTTTCTGTTCTCATATTTTTAACCATTCATCTAGTAATGGCACCTTTTTGTTGTTCTTTCTACCAAACCATAAACTAGGTGTGGTTTCAAGATTTAATCGTTTGCAAATTTCATCTGCTTGACCCCTATATTTATCATAAAAATATGAGGGCGAAAAGGACATTAATTGATTAATTAAATCAACACCGGCCAGATTGACATATGCTTCTTTTTTAAACATCTCCAAGGTATTGATTGGTTTTTTAGAAAATAGTATACCTACTCTATGGTATTGTATACCAAACATCTTACTAAAGCTAAATGCCACATATCCTACTTTACTCAAATCGTATGTCTTTTTTAGACCTGAACCGCCAGCCCATGCCAAATCTACAAAAGCATTTTCTTCTAATATAGTTTCTGTCTGTAGGTGTTCATCAGCTGTATCATAAAATGGTAAACTAATAAATGGTATTCTATTTGTTAATGCAATGCCCGCTTTTCTAAGCATTAAGTATTGAGCAATATAACCTGGATAGTCGTCTGTTACAACCTCAGGCCTTAAACTATGTTCAGTCATTGCCATGTTGATAGCCTCAGATACACCATTTGTGATATACACATGTTTAAAATCTCTCAAACCTTTTACTTTAAAATGACCTTTGTTAAACCATGATATAAAGTTCTCAATAAATCTATCTTGTATATTATGTCTATCTTTAATTAAACTATCGTGGTCGTAAATTTTAGAATAATAATTGCCAATAACTTTTTTAATTTCTGGAAATTGTATGGTATATGATGGAGTTAAATACATTCTTTTATTGCCTCTTCAAATAAATCAAAGTCGTTATCATTAATTATGTAAGGTAAACAAAATACAGCAGTGTTTACATTCTCTGAACCGTCTTCTAATATAAAACCTCTTTTTCTCATATTCTTAATAAATGTCAATGATTGTTTTGGTGTTTCAAAGTCAATTGCACCCATACAACCAAACTGTCGTGTAGCTAAGTCTGTTTGTTTATGATTCAATTCTAATTTATCAATCTCTTTTAATGTTTCTAAGGCAGCTGCACAACCAACAGGATGACCTGAGTTTGTAAATCCATGATTGAACATCTTAATATTCTTTTCTATTCTTTCATTAATCAGACACGCACCCATAGGAAAATATCCGTTTGTGATACCTTTACCTAATACTATCATGTCAGGTTCAAAGTTTAGTTTTTCAAATGCAAACATAGTGCCTAGTTTACCAAAACCTGTAACCGTTTCATCAAATATAACAACACCACCTTTGTCTTGATATTCTTTTAGAACTGTAAATATTTCTGGATTCCAATCGTAAACACCACCTGCACCTATAACCGGTTCAATAATCACAAAAGACAAATCAAATAAACCTTTACATATACTCGTTAAGTCATCAACACCTCCAAACTTATATACACTCATAGGGTTTGGTATGTTCCAAAACTTATTAATATCTTGGTCGCTAGCGTTAGCACTTAATATGGTAGAACCGTGATAACTATGTTTACCACATATTGCAACTTGTTTACCTGATAATTTGATTGCAGTTTCTACAGCTGCACTTCCACTATTTGTAAAATAAACTCTACTCATGTTTGTTCGTTTACAAATCTCAGTAGCGTATTGTTCAGATGTCTTACTATGATAACCAGAAAAGTTACTAGAATATGGTAACTTGACCAATTGATTTATCATAGATTGTTTTATAATATCATTTGAATAACCAAGAGGTACATTCCAAAGACCTGACATTGTGTCTTTATAAACTTTACCGTCTGTAGTTAATAACTCATACTTAGTAGCTGTGACAATTTGTTCAGCATTTGAGTATATCTTACTAAAACTTAATATTTCTTTTGTCGCCATAATAAAAATACTTCCCTATCGTTTATTTTTCCTGTGTCTTTAACCTCAAAACCTAATCGTTTGTTAAATTTTAAATATTTTTTATCACATAATGACCAATTGTTTTTCCATGCAATATTACTATCAAGATATCTACCTAATTTTATACCTATACCAGGTTTACTAGATATTAAATAACCATCATAAATCTCATCACTACTTATATTGTACCAATAGACACCTTTTAATTCTGTATCAAAAAAACCTAACCACTTACCTGCACCTCTGTAAAACTGTTTAAGTTGAGGCCATTTATTCGCAAGAACAATTAGATGTTTTTTCCACATATGAAAATCTTTATGCCACTCATCTTTGTGTTCTTGTTGACTAACAAATTCTAATGCTTCTAATTCTGTAATATGTTTAATCAATTGCTATCCTATACATTAATCTCTCATTCATTTTTTCAAAGGCATGTCTTTTATGAATTGTTAACCATTGTTCACTAATTACCACATCACCATCTTCCCAATGATGGTCATATCTATACTTGTCTTGTAATATATGATTTTTTAAATATTCATATAAGTCTTTTGGCACACCACCTAATATCTGCAAATAAGGAAAAAATAATCCTGTAATACCGGCCTCGTTTGTATAAACTAAATCGTGTTCTAAATTTGTATTATGATGTTCTCTAAAGAATGGGTCATCTGTATAACCACCTTTTTTAAACCCACATGTAAATTTTATTTTTTTACATTCTTGTTTTATATTATCTGGCAAATCCATATAACTTTTATGATTATCAATCCAACTTGTAATACTACCTTCACTACCCTTAACTGCATATATCCATATAATAGGGCTTCTTTCTGGATTACTAGGTTTATTACAATGCCAATCTAAAGTTTCTTTATGACCAAATAGACCACCCTCTGTAACTTTAATAACACCTGGTCTTTCAATAATTGTTTTCCATCTAGGGTCGCCTGCCTGTGGAACATAACCTATCTCTTCAGCTAACTTTAAATTTTCTTCAGCTGATTTTTTACCTAGTTTCTGAACTACAACTAATTCTTTAAATATCTTTTTTCTTATTTCCATAATATCATATCCAAAATTTTATCAATTGACTCTTTACAAACCTTTATATTCATAACTAACATTATACTATCATCTTCAAAAGAAAATACAGTATGTTTTTTATTAGTGTTTAAAAAGTAAGTATACCCTCTACTAAAATTTAATAGTTTGTCTTCATACATAAAATATAACCAACTAGGATTACATCTCTTTATAGGCACTAATAATCTAATGAATTGTTTTCCTTGTGTACCTCTATAATCTACATGTGGTGGAAAATAACCACCTTTTCTAAAGTTTAAAAGGTGCGTTCTACATAACCATGGTTTAAAAGGGTCAACTAACTTTTGAATTTCTTTGCTTTTATAATAAACATCTGTGAGTGTTGTAAACTCATCTTCATCACATATTCTACCTTTTTCTTTTGAATATTCATATAAACTATCTAAGTCTTCACCGTTTAAACTGCCATCATTACTTGTAATACTTAATCCATATCTATTAATGTTTTTTCTAGGATTATATTGTTTCCATTCAAACTCTTTTATTTCTTCTAACAATTCTTTTGAATTGCAAGAATTGTTTAATTGAATAAAATCGCCGTAAGATAATAAATCGTTATACATTATGCACCTATAATCATAAATCTTTTGAAACCATCACATTGTAAACTGCCTTTGTAATGTATCATTTTTAGTTTTGTTTTATCTGCAAATTCATTTTCATCTTTTACACAATTAATGTGTTCTGGTAAAGATGTATAATTGTTTGATTGTAGAATTACAATAGAGTCATCTTTTCTTCTTCTACCGATAAACTCATTTAAGACATCCTGTTCTATGTGTTCACATGAAGTACAGATAATTACATCATGTTTTTTGACGCTACGATAGTCTATCATATCATAAGTTTTAAACTTAACTTTAGGATATAACTTCTTGCCTATATCAGTACAATTTTTATCCATATCAAAAGAAATTACTTCTCCATGGTCTGACAATTTATTTGCCAGATTACCATACCAACCTGCAGCCACCAAAAATTTTGGTTTATCAAACAGTTGAAAGTATTTAAATGATTCTGATACCAACCAGGTCTTACTGACCTCTTGGTTAGGATTTAGCGAGTTAACAATAGACTTGACCTTTTGGTCATCACTAATCTTAGATATCGCCTTCAACATACTATAATCAAACATAGCTATATTTATAACGCCTAAATATAACTGATATGATGAAAGATAATGGAAGTTACTGCCCTTTGATTTTTAACGAAATATATGCTGATAGTTCCGGCGAATATCGTTTGTGTTGCCATGCAAGGTCAACTGAAACCTCAAAGAAATACAAATCTCAAACACATAAACCCTTTGAATACTTTAACTCTCCAGAAATGGAAAATAAAAGAGATGAGGTATTAAGTGGTACAAAACTGCCAGAGTGTGTTACTTGTTACAAACAGGAAGAAGTCAATCCTGATAGTGAATCCTACAGACAAAGAAAAGTAAGACAATATCAATACGACATGCCAACTCATGTTGATAAAGTAAATCTCAAATTAAGAATTAATGGCACATACTGTAATCTAAGTTGTTACATGTGTATACCTTACAACTCATCTACTAGAAGAAATGAAATGAATTTAATCTATCCTGAGGGATGGGATTTCTTTTCATCTAGTAAATTTGAATCAGTCAAACATAAAGAGTATGATATGATTGTTCAAGATATAATTGATAACATTGAAAAGGTAAATAAAATTCATATCACAGGTGGTGAACCATTACAGTTACCTAAACATTGGGAACTAATAGAAAGAATACCAGCTGAACATGCAAAGAATATAGAGTTAGTATATGACACTAATCTGACTGAATTGAAATATAAAAATCATTCTGTGTTTGAAATAGAAGATAAATTTAAGAGTGTTATATGGGGTGTATCATGTGACCACTATCAAGATAAACTATCATGGATTAGATACCCTATACAAGTTAATCAGTTTGAAAAAAATCTAAGAGAAATGATTGATAATGGTTTTAGAATAGATTTAAATTGCACCATCTCAATATTAAACATACACGACTTATTAGATATGTACAAATATTATAAAAGTAATTTTGGTTTAGAAATGAACTTTAATAGTATTGTAAGTACACCTGATTTTTTATCTATCAAACATCTACCAAGAAAAATAAAAGATGGACTATTAAAATATTATAAAATACCTATAAGGGACAAAAGAGGTATAGATAGATTTCAGTTGATAAAAACTCATCTAAAACAAGATGGTGATGAAACTCAGTTAGATAAAGCATATGATTATGTTGAAAAGTTATCTGCAAACAGAAACTTTGATTGGAAGAAATTATGGCCAGATTTTCTAAAATAAATTTAGATATAACACATAGATGTACCTTACAATGTCAAAGATGTAATAGAGCTATCTTTGCAGCTAGAGGACAGAGTGTGCCTGGTGAAGATATGACTATGGAAAATTTTAAAAAGGTTATTAATTTTTTTGAAGAAGTATACTTTTGTGGCCAAATATCTGACCCTATTTTTCATCCTCAATTTATAGAATTTTTAAAACTATTAAGAGGTAGAAAGACTATTGTACATACAGCAGCCTCACATAAAAAAGAAGAATGGTATAGAAAAGCATTTGAAGCCAATACAGGTGCATATTGGACTTTTGGTATAGATGGTCTACCTAAAGACAGTCACAAGTATAGAAAAAACCAAGATGGCGAACATCTATTTAAGATGGCATGTATGGCTGCCAAAATGGGATTATTAGTTAAATGGCAATACTTAATATTCAGTTATAATGAAAATGATATAGAAGAAGCTAAACAAATGGCCAAAGATAATAACTTAATATTAGAACTACAAAAATCATCTAGGTTTTGGAAAGATGACCCTCTAATGCCTAAAAATAAAGATTATTATATTGAGAGAAAAAGTTATGAAAATCCAACCAAGGTGTGAAAAAGGTAAAGAAAGTAAAGATTATGCTTACTCAGCAAAAGGGTTTATATTGCCTTGTTGTTGGTGTGATACAATAACTCCTCAGTCAGACCCCGAATTAAATAAGTTGTTTAATCCAAATTTACACTTATCTAATGTAGATAGTATTGATGAAGTATTACTATCGGACGAATGGTTAAATTTTAAAAAGTCAATAACAAAAGATTATGATAAGGCACCAAAAGTTTGTAAAAGATATTGCGGAACAAATCAACAATTTAAAGGTGTAGTAGATGATTAAAATTTTTACAGTATATTTTGAAGGCAAGTATAGACCAGATTATGTGACAAAACTGTATCATAGTTTAAAGAGAAATTGTAAAGTGCCTTTTGAGTTTATCTGTCTAAGTGATACTAAAGAGGTAGAAGCTGATAGAGTAATCATGTTACCTGAATGGTCTGATATAAAGATACATTGGCATAAACTAAAATTCTTTAGTCCGTTATTTGGTGGCCAACAACCAGGTGATGAGATTATAGTTATGGATATTGACCAAATTATTGTAGGTGATATTACAGATATGATTAACTATCCTGTAGAAGATAATGAATTAGTATCATATAAAAAGTGGTGGAAAAAAGGCGACCCGAATTCAGGCAATACTGTTAGTTTAAATGGTGGTTGGTACAAATTTAAATCAGGTAGTTTAAATCATGTTTGGGACGAGTTTAGTTTTTCTGCAAAGAGTAGAGAGAAATGGCAACTGCATTATTTTAACGAAGGTGTTGTACATTACAAATACTATGGTGAACAAAACTATGTAGAAGATTGTTGTAAGCGAAATGGTGTAAAAATTACTCACATGCCTGGAGAATGGGTGTGTAAACTTAATAGTGAAAAAGATAGAAACACTTTTAACACTATGAGATACATGGAGTTATTTAATAAAGACTATATGGTATTAGATGAACCACATCCTGATATTAAGATTGTACATTTTGCTGGCGCTGAAGAAGAAGATACTATACATGATTATGAAGATAAGTTTGGTTGGATAAAGGATAATTGGCATGCTTGAAGATACAGATAAAATAGGTATTAGTATGTCTGGCGGATTAGATTCATCATTAATGACATGGTTGTTATGTAAAGAAATATCAGATAATAATAAAGATACACATGTTTTTATTTTACATGGCATAGATAACACAAGACCTACATCACCAGAAAATATACAGAATATAATTAACTTTTTAAGAACTTCGTTTCCCTCAGTTAAGATACACGACATGTTGACCTGGGATAATACAAAAGACTACATTATACCAAAGAGTGAAAAAGATTCCGCTGGTTTAAAAAAATGGTGTATAGAACATAGTATTAGATATCTTTATCAAGGTCGTACAGCTAATCCACCTAAAGAAGTTACAGATAATTTTGGTGGCCACTTCGAGGAAGTAAGAAGTCATAATAATGATAGACCTATTAAAGAACATGTTAAACCATTTAATGCATATCTTATTAGACCATGGGTAAATGTAGATAAAAAATATATATATGAACAATATAAGAAACATAATCTATTAGATACATTAGAACCGTTAACTTGGAGTTGTATTGCATATGCTGATAAAACAAATTTCTTTACTGAACCATGTAAGACATGTTATTGGTGTAAAGAGAAACATTGGGGCTTTGGTAAGTATTAATGTTTCTGAAAACGGACACCGTTATTATAACAATAGATATGAAAGTTGTCAACCGTAGGATTAAAATTAATGATTGATATAAACAATGAGTATATTAAAAATGCAACTACGATAGCAGTATCGTTATCCGGTGGTGCTGATTCAGCAATACTATTTCATCATGCGTGTGATGTATTATCAGACAAGACTTTTATACCTTGGTCAGGTTTTGATACAAGAAGACCTGATAGTATATTCTATGCAATGGAAGTTTATTCATTTGTAAAGAGAAGTTATCCTAATGTTAATATATTGCCTCATCATATATTTAAATATACTACAATGTCCGGTTCAAAAATGCAAACTAGTGAAAAATGGGATTGGTCTAAAGACCCTAAAAGTGTTGCTCACCATCAAGAAGAAGTGCAACTATGGAAGAAACATAGGTTTACTGTAACACTTAATGGTATGACATGTAATCCACCAGATGAGGCCATCAAAAAATTTAAAATGGATATTGATACAGGTCATGGTGTAATAGAACCTAGAAGAAGTGTACGAGATAGACCACAATGGTTACACTCTACAAGTTTTAGAAGTTTATACTCACCTTTTGTACAAGAAGATAAGAGTTATGTAAAAATGATGTATGAAAAATATGGTGTATTAGATAGTTTATTTCCTCTTACAGCAAGTTGTATAGGATTTCCACACGAAACAGATAATGGTCAAAAACCATGTAGAAACTGTGTATGGTGTAAAGAGAGATTATGGGCATTTGGAGAGGAACATTTACAATGAGAATAATAGCAGTAAACACAGGTGTTAAATTTGGAGAATGGTATGTTGACAATCTAAAACATATGATTGATAATTACTCCGGTCTAAAGTATGATAGTTTTGAAGTAATTAGAGAAGAAAAATATGAGGGTGTATTTAATAAACTACAAATGTTTGACAAATTTAGAGATGGCCAAAACTTATATTTTGATTTAGATTTAGTAATCAAAGGTCCTGTTACAAACTTACTTAGAACTGACTTTACTGTCCTACATGCATGGTGGAGGGCACCAGAGCACACCCCATTGAACTCCTCTGTAATATCTTGGCAAGGAGACCAATCTCATATCTATGACAAATTTAAAGAGGATCCTGAGTATTATATGTTGAAATATAATCGAGGTATTGACCAGTTTCTTTATGAAAATATAGAGTATAAGACTTATGATAAAGTCTGTTATTCAATACGAAATAAAGAATATGATGAAGAAAATACTGACTACAATATTTGTCTATTCAATCAAAGAAAGATATTAATGGAAGATGGTTGGGACGGCTGGTGGAAGAAGTATTTTATTTCAACTTCATAACAGCATTCATCACTTCAATTGGCGATTGCGCCTTTCTCATTACAGCTTTAGTTTCTGTGTCTGTACTATTCTTAACAAACTCTTTTTCAAAGATAAACAACTTAAAGTTGAATAACATTTCTTTTTGTTTATCATCATAGTTAAAAAAGAACTCAAAAATTTCATCATAGAATTTTGTGCTTAACTCTGCGACCACTTCTTTTACGAGTCCGTCTTCTTTGGCAATCTGCATTACCATTTTTCTAAAATCTTTTTGAGAAGCTTTAATATAAGAATGTGTATTGGCGTGTAAATCTTCAACTGTCGTAATTAACATTAACTCTTGCCAATCAGGATGCTCTGTGTCATGTTCTATAATATGGGATATATTTTTATCACCGTCTTTATATAAAATTTCTACATTCTTCTTTTCATTATCTATGTAACGGGCTGTAATAAAATTTTCTTTTGTTACTTGCATTAACTCACACTCCTATTCTTTCCAATATAATCATATAAATCATTTTTTGGTTTCCAATTGTATTTATGTAACAACTCTACATTCGCTTTGTTATCAAGTCTTTCGTTATCGCCACCTATACGACCCTCAAAGTTAATACCAAAGTGTTGCATTAAGTCTGTTAATTGATGTGATACACCTGAACCTATATCAACTATACCATTTATTGTTCTTGTGTTAATTAATAAATGTATAGCTGACATTAAGTCTTCTATGTGTATAAAATCTCTTTTGTGATTTGTGTTAATCCATTGAATATCATTTCGCAATATCTTAGGTATTAACATTTGTTCTCTACCATTTGGTCCGTAAACAGTTGTAAATCTCATACCTAAACTATTAGGTGGTGCAATTTGTTCAATTGCATGTTTACTCATTGCATAAGGATTTCTCCAAGGTTCGTATGCTGTACTTGAACTTGCATACATAATTCTTTTACCTGCATAGTGGTCAAATAGCCTTTGACTTACTATTACATTTTGTTTCCAATATTCTGTGGGGTTATCAAAACTTTGTCTTACACCAGATAATCCGGCTAAGTGAATAATTACATCAGCTTCTGGCAATTCGCATGTCAATAAGTCTTGACCAGTTTTTAAGTCTAGTCCAGTTACAACTAATCCAAAAGTGTTTGATAATTTGTTATAGAGGTGTGTACCTACGAAGCCTTTATGGCCTGTAATTAATATATTCATGTGTTCTCATAATTAAGATTTGTGTATTTTTAAGTAATAAGTATTTATTGTTTGTGCCGTACCGTTTGGAAATTCTTGAGCTCTGTAATCATCTGCGTTTACAAATCGTGTTTGATAATTACCAGAACCATCTAGTCTAGTATCTATCATACCTGAACCTCTATTACTTCCTGAACCATTAATTGAATAACTGATTGTAAAACCTGAATCATTTACTGCTGAATATTTTACCATATTTTTTAGTAAAGTTTCAAATGTAGCTTCTGGTGAAATTTGTAAATGATTACTACCATCAATTATCATTGGTAGTGTGTATGATGTATCAGTACCATTTATTCTTTGTAAGTAATAAGAATTAATTGTAGTAGGTTGGTCTAATGTTTCTGGTATAGAACCTGAAGTATAAGCGCTTGTATTTGCTCTTGTGTCAACAAAAACTGCGTCACCTGAAACAGCTGTATTTCCTGATAAACTTGAACTAGTAGATATTTGATATGTGCCTGCTTGGTCAACTGTTGTACTAGCTGATGACAACAAGTCAATTGCTGGGTGTATAAATGTATCCAACATATCTTGTTTAGACATTGCTTGAATATTATTTAAACCATCAAGATAAACTGGAAAAGTTTTACCACTATCTGTAGTATCTGAACCACCTGTACTTGTAGATGTAATCTTATCATATGATACTGTGACTGTTGAAGGCTCTGCTGTTGTTCCCTCAGCAGGCGCTGATGTAACACTTGTTGATTGAGAACCTGCCTGTAATCTAGTATCAGAAAGTCCAGTTAAATTGCCACCAGAACTTACAACACTTAAAACAACCGAGGGGTCGGTTGAGTATTGATAAACTGTTTGTTTAACAATTTCTGTGACCATCGCTGTGGTCATCTGTTGCATATTGCCTGAGTTGTTATAGAGTGGTGTTCTTACAGCCATTATATATTTCCATTTTTAAGCACCTGCACCGAAGATTGTTTTCAACGCTGTTCCAGATGAGTTGTAGATAATTAATGACACTACAGATTTTAATTCATTTTGTCCGATTGCGTCATTAGCCATCATAGTTTCTGTTATGGCGTCTGTAGAACCTGTAGAAATAATTGTACCTGTATTATCAGGTAAACTTAAAACATTATCAACTGAGGGGTCTATTACAGTTAATGTTGTTTCACTTGTGTTATCTGAAGCGCCTTCAAATGCAATAAATTTATTTTGTGCTAGTACAAGTGAAGAACCAAATACTGTAAATCCAGTTGATGATTCAATGTTGTTTGTACCTGTAGGATTTATTGATGTAACACCTGCCACTAGTTTATTATTGATAGTTAAGTTATCATTAATAATCATCATAGACGAATCAGTAGACCTGATTGTGTTACCTGAAATTTCTATTGTACCTAATGTGTGTGTTGCACCTGAACCTGTAATACTTGTACCAGTTATTGCACCGCCATTAATTGTACCTGTTGTAACTAAGTTTTCATTGACGAAAGATATTTGACCACTTGAATCTGTGATAGAACCATTTGTAAGTGACATATTACCTGTTGATACAGTTGGTGCTGTAACAGAGGTAGTAATTGAAACTGCGTTAGGTAAACCAATAGTTAATAAGTCTGTTGCACTTACAACCGCTTCAATTTCATTTGAAGTACCAAATACTCTTAAAACATCACCACCACCAACAATCTGTTGTGTAGATGATGAGTCTTCAATTGTAAAACCAGCTGATGATGTAGCGATACTAATAGTTTCATTCATAGCGCCAACTATAGTAGTTGCACTAATAGCGCCACTTAATGTTGCAATATCGCCAAAGTCATTAAGAGCCAAATCGTTAAATGTGGTTCTAAATGTTTCTAGCGTATCTGTTACTACTATGTTTTTAACTGCCATTGATTATCTCTTTTAATAGACCTTTTATTTCTCTTAATTCATTCTTTAAACTATTTATGTCTTTTACCGCTGTTCTAATTTGGTCACCATGTTGTTCTCTTGACTTACATCTTTTCATGTAAATCTGATATTCAGTTACATTGGTATTAACAATAGCGTTAGAACTTACATCTCTTGATAAACTTGTGTAACCTTCAACCTTTAATCTTTGCGTCATATTATACTGCCAGAGCAATTGCTCTAAAGTCCTTTAATCTTGCTGGGTAAGCTGAGTTTGTTCCGTTGAATACAACTTTAATTTGAAAAGATGTAAATTCTGGTAATGTTTTTGCACTAAATTTATAATCTCTGAAATCAATATCTATTACTGAGTCACCTTGTGATGGTGTAATATTTGTGTCAGATGAACCATCTGTATTAAACGGTGTGTACTCAATATCTTGTATTCTTCGTGTTTCCTCACCACCAGATAGACGGTAATACATCTTGATACTAGAAGTTGAACGAACACTTGCAGCTACTCTTACTTCAACTGCTGTAGATGGATTTTCTAAAGTAACTGGTCTAGTTAAGTAATTTCCTTCAGATGAACCGCCCTCTGTAGCAGTATCATCTTCATAATCTACTGTATTACTTAATTTAGCAACAACTTTTGAACCACTTGCCGGAGCAGTTGTTAAGGTCAAAGTTGTACCTGAAACTGTGAAGTCATCAACAGGAGATAATTTTTTACCTGATTTTTTAACAGATAATAAATGAACA